>Ga0233446_1000080_pt1 | contig 129933 bp, 117 predicted proteins | sample SI_124_October20_4_FD_182780 | JGI IMG/M metagenome (GOLD analysis project Ga0233446, IMG submission 182780) | Seawater microbial communities from Saanich Inlet, British Columbia, Canada - SI_124_October2016_120_MG | ecosystem: Environmental > Aquatic > Marine > Inlet | place: Canada: British...
AACCTTTAACCATCTCGGTAATTGGCTTGATTTTAAAATCAAGCCAATTACCGAGATGGTTAAAGGTTGTGGTTTTGGTGTTTTTAGTAAAGTAACTGAAACTGGTGGGGTAGTTCATGCAATGAAGATTGATGGTGGGGCTAAATTTAGCAGAAGTGAGATTGATGACTTAACTAGAATTGCCAATGATAATGGTGCTAAAGGATTAGCTTATATAGTATTAAAAGAAGAAGGAACTTTTCAGTCACCAATCGTTAAGTTTTTAGGTGAAGATTTAACTAAGCAAATAGCTAAAGAGGTTAATGCTAAGTCTGGTGACATTGTCTTCTTCGGAGCCGATGATTTTATTACTGTTTGTGATGCGCTTGGTGCCGTAAGAGTTGATTGTGCTAGAAGGTTAGAAATTATTCCGGAAGATGAATTTGCTTATCTTTGGGTAGTTGATTTTCCTCTTTTTACAAAAAGCAAGGAAACAGGAGAATTGGCTGCAGAGCATCATCCTTTTACCATGCCACTTGAAGAAGATATGAAGTTACTTGATAAAGAGCCGGAAAAAGTAAGATCCCATGCCTTTGATTTGGTTTTAAATGGTGTTGAAGTTGGTGGAGGGTCAATGAGAATCCATGAAAAAGATTTACAGGAAAAAATATTTACTGTTTTAGGCATAAGTAAAGATGACGCCCAAAAGAGGTTTGGTCATTTATTAAAGGCCTTTGAGTACGGTGTTCCGCCACATGGTGGAATTGCTATGGGGCTTGATAGATTTGTAATGCTTTTGGCCGGAGAGCCAAATATTCGAGAGGTTATTGCCTTTCCTAAGGATGGTAAGGCTAGGGATTTAATGTTAAATGCCCCAGCTAAAGTAGATAAAAAGCAGTTAAAAGAACTGGGAATAAAAATGGACCAAGATTAAAATATTTTAAAATATAAAAACCCTGGAGTTTTCCCAGGGTTTTTTAATAGGTTTTTTAGCATTGTCTACTATAAAACGTGTGTTGAGTGAGGCTATTCATTTAGCTTCACTTTTTATTTTGCTCAAACTTAAGTTTTTTGGTATAGTTAGAATAGTTAAATTAAGCTTAAATTATGATTAATATTCAAAAACCAACCAAAGAAGATGTTGTGGGGATTCAGGAGGTTTTTTATAAAACTTGGTTGGAAACATATCCAAACGAAGATGTTGGAATAATAATTGAAGATGTGGAAGAGAGATTTAAAAACAGAAAATCTCAAAAAGTTATTAACAAAAGAACCCAAGAAATTTTAAATATCCCAGACGGATCACTTTTTTTGATTGCTAAAGATGGGGACAATGTCGTTGGTGTTTGCAGGGCAAAAAAGGGGAATGAAGTAAACGAGCTTATGGCCATATATGTTTTGCCAGAATATCAAAGAAGTGGTGTTGGGAAGATGTTTTGGGATGAGGCAATTAAATTTTGGGGGGATGAAAACGATATAATTGTCCATGTTGCTTCTTATAATAAAAAAGCAATTAATTTTTATAAGAAAGTAGAGTTTGTAGATGGGGGTAAACGTTTTATTAAAGAAGGCCATAGAATGCCAATAAGTAAAAAATGTATCCCAGAGATGGAGATGGTTATAAGGAGATAAAATATATATTGCATTGTACTTAAATATAATACTTGACAACTTTTTTCCTTCATGGTATTGTGTTACTACAGTAATACAAGGTGTGATGGTGTTACTCTGTGGCATGAGGATAAATATAAAATAAAATATATGAATTTTAAATTTAATAAAAAAACAGATAATCTTTTTAAAGCTATCCTGAGTTTAAAAACAACCAGAGAGGCTGAGTTATTTTTTCGTGATTTATGCACAGTTGAAGAAGTAAAAGATATGAGCGAAAGGTGGGAAATTGTTCGGTTGCTGGAAAAAGATTATACCTATAGAGATATAGCCGAAAAATTAAAAGTAAGCACTACTACAGTAAGTAGGGTGGCTTCGTGGCTTAATAATGGTAAGGGTGGTTATCGCCTTATGTTAAATAAATTATCTCATCACAACTCTTCTGCTGGTATTAGGAAGAGTTGAGTTTTGTTTTTATAAGCGACGTAGAGCGTGAGAAATAAGAAAATGAATTTTTATATTTCCGAGCCGAGGAGCTTATATAGGTTAACACCATATATATAAAGAATATTAAACCTTTCCTAATACAGGGAAAGGTTTTTTAGTTCTTTAAAATTAAGCAGGAGGTAAAAATGAAGGTAGAAATTGATTTTTCAAAGTTAGGAAGTTTTTGCGCAGGGGAAAAAGCTATTAAGGTAATTCCCGTGGTTGTTCAAGATGTATTAACTAAAGAGGTTTTAATAATTGCTTATGTAAATGAGGAGGCCTTAAATTATTCTTTAAAAAATAATTTAGCAGTTTTTTGGTCAACTTCTAGGAATGAATTGTGGGTTAAGGGTTTAACATCTGGTAGTTTTTTGGAATTAGTTGAAGTTAGAGTAAATTGTGAACAAAACTCTCTTCTATATTTAGTAAAACCAGTTAACGGTTGTGGCGCTTGTCATGTAAAAGATGAAAACGGGAAATATCAAAAATCTTGTTTTTATAGAGGTATTATTTTAGAAAATGGTGAATTAATAATAAAGAAAATTAACAAGGAGAAAAAGAAATGAAAAAAGTTTTAGGAATTCCAAATGGCAGTTTAGAAAAACCAACAATTGAGCTTTTGAAGAAAATCGGTTTAAAAATGAATATAGGTGGTCGAAAGTTTGAATCTGTGGTTGAAGGGTTTGATGTTTTTAGCAAGGTTATAAAAATGAGACCGCAAGATATTCCAGAAGCTATTATCGACGGAATGATCGATGTCGGTATTACAGGCCTTGATCAAGTATATGAAAGTGGTCAAGAAAAAGAACTTAAGATTATAGCCGAATTGAATTATAGTAAAAAGCTAAAAAAACCTGTTCGTGTTGTGTTGTTTTCAAAGAATAGTAGTTTTGTAGATAAAGAGGGTTTATTGGTGGCATCTGAGTATCCGGTTCTAACTAAAAAGTTTTTCAAAAAAGCTACTATTAGATTTTCTCATGGAGGAACAGAACAGAAAGTTGCTTATGGAAAGTATGATTATGGAGTTTGTGTGACAGAAACCGGAGAAAGTTTGCGTAAAAACGGATTGGTTATTGTAAAAACGCTTTTAATTTCCCCGACGGTTTTAATTGCCAAAAGAGAATCTTCAGAATTAAAATATTTTGGCCAGCTTATAGTGGGAGGGTTGAACGCAGAAAAGTATAGCTTGGTTAAGATGAATGTGGAAAATGAGGTTAAAGATACGGTTTTGAAAACACTTCCTGCTATTACATCACCAACAGTAAGCAGATTGTCAGATGGCGATTATGCTATAGAAACAATAGTTGTAAAGGATAAAATCGGCAATCTTATTGTTAATTTAATGAACAGGGGGGCAAAGGGAATTTTAGTTCAAGATGTTGAGGTGGTAGTATAAATTTGAATGGAGTTTATAGGTTAGTCGAGAAAATCGGCTAACCTTTTTTATTTTGCGTAAATAGGAAGTGTAAATAAATAACTTTATTGATTTTTCGTTCAAATTTATGCCGGATTTGGATAATTTAATTGAGCGAAATTTGAGGCGTAACCGTAGCTACGATGAAAATATCACAATTGCGGAATTATTCAAAGACAGTATGAAGATGAGATGAAAAATGGAAAGATTGTTTATTTACACTTCCTAAGTTTTTTGGTATAATAATCATATATAACTGACATCATTATGGATTCAGATTTTTTGGATTATATAAAAAAGTTGAAACAAGATAATAACTTAAAAATTGTAGATGTACATGTACATCCTTTTGATGTTATGGGATTAGTCCATTACCATAACTATAAAGAGGGGGGGGAGGGGAAGTTATTTTATAAAAATAAAAAAAAGGAAAAAGTAAATTATTTAAAGCCAGGATTTTCTGAATCATTGAAATTTAATAATTTGTCTTTTTTTCTATCAAGGCAGGTTTTTAAGTTGTCACCAAAATTTATTGCAAATGAAATTGAGGATATGTATGGTGAGATGGGCAACAAAAGGGCTATAGATGAAATGGATGCTTCTTTGGTTGATGAAATAGTTTTTCTTCCAGTTGAGCCATGGGCTAACACAGATTGGTCTGGAAAATATTTTACCGATAAACGTTTTTTGCTTTTAGGTTCACTTGATATATATAAAATTAAAAAAGAAGAGATTGAAAACACAATTGAAAAATATATTGAAAAATATAATATAATCGGAATTAAACTTCATCCAAATTTACAAAATTTTAAACCACGACCTAAGGATAATTCACCGGAAATTAAAGAAAAGCTAGAAGAAATTTATCGGGTCGCAGAAAAGAGAAGGTTATTTTTACTTTTTCATGGAGGAACTTCTTTTTTTACTAAAAAGGTGAGTGGAGATTATAAAGATTTTAAAAGAAGTAAAACAAATGGATTGTTAGAAAATTTTTGTGATACTGATGGAACAAGTGAAATATTTGATTTAAATATTCCTATTGTGATTGCGCATCTTGGTCATTTTGGAATAAAAAAAGCTAATTATAATTTGGTAAAAAATATTACTAATAAATATAGTAATGTATATTTTGATACGGCCGGAGCTTCGCCAAGTAGAATCAAAGAATTTATTGAGTTAATTGGTGATGAGCGAATTTTACTTGGATCAGATGCTTTCTATAATAAAATGGCTTACGCAATGTATTTTGTTTATCAGGCTGCAAAACAAACTAAAACAGATAAATCTTTAGATCAGATAATGATAAATATTTTGGGAGGGAATTTCTATAATAAAATTTTAAACAGAAACGATTAACTATGAAAAAAATTAAAGATTCACTTAGATTAATAAAAGAAAGAGGTCTTTATCCAGAAGTTCCTATTGTTAATAGTCCTCATAAGCCAGAGGTTATTGTCGACGGCAAAAAAGTTACAATGTTTGCCAGTAATAATTATTTAGGAATGACAACCGATGAGCGCGTTAAAGATGCAGCTGTGGAGGGCGCAAAAAAATGGGGGATAGGAAACGGCAGTGCTAGGCTTTTGACTGGTAATTTGGACATACATCTAGAGCTAGAGAAGGAAATTGCTAAGTTTAAAAATAAGGAATCAGCTTTAACTTTTGTTTCTGGTTATATGACAAATGAAGGTTGTATCCCGGCTATTGCTAATGTTTTGGATATTTCAGCCTTAAAATATAGCTTAAGAACATTGGGGTTAAAAAGAAGAAAAACAGACACAGTAATTTTTAGCGATGAATATAATCACGCCAGTGCTATTGTCGGTATGAGGTTAAGCGGGGCTAAAAAAGAGATATACAAACATAACGACATGGATAGCCTTCAAAGAAAGTTAAAAAAGTATTCTAAGCGAAGGCGAAAGTTAATTGTTACCGATGGAGTTTTTAGTATGGATGGAGATATAGTTAATTTGCCGGACTTAGTTACTTTAGCTAAAAAATATAACGCTCTAGTATATTTAGACGATGCTCATGCTGCTGGTATATTAGGTGAACATGGCAGGGGGACAGAAGATTATTTTAACATGGAAGGTTCGGCTGATTTTGTGATGGGTACTTTTACTAAAGGATTTGGCGGTGTTGGGGGATATATTGTTGGAGATGAGGAATTAATAGATTATTTGAAAATATCTGCAAAAAGTTTTGTATTTACAGCACCTATTGCCCCACCAGTAGTTTACGGATTAATTGAATCGGTAAAAATAGTTAAAAAAGAGAGTTGGAGACGAGAAAGATTGCTTAATAATGCTGAATATTTTAGGGTAAATTTAAATAAACTAGGTTTTAATACGATGGCTTCTGAGACGCAAATTATACCAGTATTAATTGGTGATGAAATTAAAGCAGTTAAATTTAGTAAATACTTGCTTAAGGAAGGAGTATTTGTTCCCGTTGCCAGATGGCCCGCAGTTCCACAGGGGATGGCAAGGCTTAGGTTTTCGTTAATGCACTCACATACAAAAGAGCAAATTAATAATTTGCTAGATATAATGAAAAAAATTAGGGATAAAATATTATGAATTGGATAATTTTCTTGGCCGGAGCTCTTAATTTATTTTTGGGGTTTCTAGTTTGGTCAAGAGATAATTATAAAAAATTAAATTATTTATTTGGACTTTTTAGTTTGATTACAGGCTTATTATGCTTTTTTGATTTTATATTTCGTTATGTTCCAGATGTAAGCGTTGTTAGATGGTCATTTGCGATTGCCGCATTGTTGCCGGGAGCAGCTTATTTATGGGTACATGAATTATTTGAGAAAAAACTATCTTTAGTTAAGACAATGTTATTTTTATTGCCAGGGATTATATTTTTTTATTTTTCAATTACGGGTGATTTGATAGTTCAAAAAATTAATTTTTTAACCTTTCTTGGTTATCAGGGTGAGGTCGGAATATTGTTCCCATACTATTCATTTTATATTTTTCTTTTTAGTTTATATATAATTATAAGAATTTATCAAGAACAAAAATTAGCTATATCTTTAAAGAGGTCCCAGTTGAGATTTACTTTATTTGGCTTGATTTCCTATAGTTTTCTCGCAAGTTTTTTTAGCTTGTTATTACCAACTTTTTTTGGAATTTATGATTTAACACTTCTTGATGCCCCTAGTTCTTTGTTTTTTGTTGGTTTTTCTTCTTATGCAATTTTGCGTTACCGTTTAATGGATATTAGGGTTGTTATTAGGCAAGGTATTGTTGTTTTTACTGCCTTATCTCTTTTAATTTCACTTTCTGTTCCAATGGTAATATTGGTAGCTCATATAGTTGATTATGAAATTAATTATTTTGTTTTTTGGATAGCGGTTGCAATTTTTACTGGTTGTGTATTATTATTTATTCCATTGAAAAATTTATTGGAAAGATTTTTTAATAAATATTTTTTCGCATCTTTATATAACGAAGAACAAATTTTAAAAAATTTAATTAGAGAAATTCCTAAAACACTTAATTTAGATGAATTGACTAATCTTGTAATTAATACTACAAGAAAAGCTCTTCAGATTGAAAAAATAAGTTTATGGTCTATTGATGTTCAAGATAAAGATTATATTCCTCTTAAAAAAATTGGTTTTAAAGCAGGGGCAAAAAAAGACATAGTTAAAAACAGGATTATTGCTAAATATTTTTTAAGGTATCATGAACCGATAATTTATCAAGAAATAGATAAGCTTATTGATGATCCGGAGTTAATTACTCCGGAACGAATTTTTGAGAAATTAAAAAAATCAATGGAAACTCAGGAAGTTGATATAATTGTCCCGTTGGTTTTAAAAAAGGAGTTAGTGGGTATGATGTTTTTGGGGCCGAAAATCGATAGAGCTTCTTATAGTGATCAAGATATTGATGTTTTAAAGATTATTGCTGACCAATCTGCTGTTGCCTTAGAAAACGCTAATTTATACAGAGAGACGCAGAGGTTTGCGGATAAGATGAAAAAGGAGGTAAAAAGGGCAACAGCTAAGCTTAGAAAAATTAATAAACAATTAACCAAACTGGACAAAGCAAAGTCAGAGTTTATCTCTATTGCTTCTCATCAACTGCGAACGCCAATTACCGCTATTAAGGGATACACGTCAATGGTTTTAGAGGGTGATTATGGAAAAGTTAATAAAACTTTAATACCGGCTATTAAGAGAATTTTTATAAGTTCCGAAAGGATGAATGCTTTAGTGGAAAATTTGCTTAATATTTCCAGGATTGAGAGCGGAAAGGTAACTTATGATTTTAAAGAAATTAATTTTAGTGAAATGGTAGAAAACATTACTAAAGAATTTGGTTCTATAGTAAAAAGGAAAGGATTAGAATTAACTTGTAGTTGTCCTAAAAAAATGCCAATGGTTAGTGCCGATGAAGTTAAAATTAGAGAAGTTGTATCTAATTTAATTGACAATGCTATTAAATATACTGATAAAGGAAAAATTAGAGTTCAGTTGCGAGTAGTCGATGAGTATAAAAGCAATTTCCTTTTATTTTCTGTAAAAGATACGGGCATGGGCATAGCTGATGAGGATCTTCCTAATGTTTTTCAAAAATTTAGAAGAGGTAAAAAAGTTGCCTTGGTTCATACCGAAGGTCTAGGGCTTGGAATGTATTTTTCTCAAAAAGTTGTAGAAGCTCATAAAGGAAAAATTTGGGTGGAGAGTCTCGGTGTGGGCAAGGGTAGTACTTTTTATGTTAGGTTACCAGTTTAAAAAATAATTAAATATAGTTGCAAAAAAATAGTACTATGGTACTATTTTTTTAGTTTAGGGTTATTATTAAATGCCTTATTGTGAACCTTATAATAAGGGGCTATCGTCAAAGGTTCTTTCGAGTAGAAAATTATAGATTTTGAATAAATTTTTTCAAAAATTATTGAGGCAATGTTGTTATATTAGTGAAATAATTTTTTAGTAAAATTTAACTAAATGTATAATTTTATACCGAATATGGTCTTTGGGGGTAGTCCCAAAATAAAAATTAAAAACATACAAGGAGAGAGAGCATGGGAAAAGTTTATGAATTTTGTTATCGTTATGGCTTTACGCCAAATCACCTGACAATCTTTGGATTGTTAATAGTTTTTTTGGGAATTTATTTGTTTGGCATTGGTTATGAATATTTAGGTTTTTTTACTATAAGTTTTGGATTATACCTTGATAGACATGATGGTGATTTTGCTCGCCATGTTAATGGAGTTACCAAGCTTGGTAAAATATTAGACAGACTTGCTGATAAGATAAAAGTTATTGCTTTAGTTATTTTTGGGATGGTGTTTGGCTGCTTTCAGGTTACTTGGGAGTTTTTTTTACTCGGTTTTTTTATCACTCTATTTACCTATTTTACTCTTTTGGTTGAATCTTGGAGTATCCTCCTGATTGCTTATCAGAAATTTTTTGAGCCCAACACTAGGGGCAAAGGGGCCGTTTGGGTCGGTAAGGTAAAATTTACTTTGCAAGCAATTTTTGTAGCTACGTTATTTTTACCAAGCTATGCTCATGAATATTTGCTTTATATTAAGCCCATTATTTTATTGGCTTCAATTATGGTTAGCACCCCTTTGGCTGTTTTTTCTTTTTATTATCACGCAAGACACTTAAAAGTGTTTACATTTTGTTCTTTATCTATGCCAGTGATGGCTATTATGTCTTATTTGTTTATTATTGGTGTAATCCAGTAGTGGCTGAAACGTTAAGTTTCAGCCTTTTTAATTTACCTTGCTTATTTACAAAGCTTTGTTTATAATGAATATAATTAGTATTAGACGCTATTTTTTTTATGCTAAAAGAATTACCAAAGGCTTACAATCCAAAAGACGTTGAGGATTCTATCTATAAGAAGTGGGAAGAATCCGGTTTTTTTAATCCAGATAATTTAGATACAAAAAAAGATGCTAAAGGTTACTGCATTTCTATGCCGCCACCGAACGTAACGGGAGTGCTTCACATGGGGCATTCGGCAATGCTTGCTATTCAAGATATTTTAACAAGATATCACAGAATGAAGGGTGATAGATCTTTATGGCTACCCGGAACAGATCATGCAGCTATCGCTACACAAACTAAAGTTGAAAAAATTTTAAAAGAAGAAGGAACAAGTCGTCACGAACTTGGTAAAGAAAAATTTTTAGAGCGGGTTAGGCAATTTGCTCAGGAATCTCATGATACTATCGAGGGCCAGGTTAAAAAAATGGGATCTTCTTGTGATTGGTCGCGGGAAGCTTACACTTTGGATGAAACTAGGACTAAGGCAGTTAGGGCTGTTTTTAAAATGATGTATGATGATGGATTAATATATAGAGGTGATAGAGTGGTTAATTGGTGTCCTAGGTGTCACTCAACCTTAGCTGATGATGAGGTGGAGCACAAAGAACAAAAAACTAAACTCTATTGGATAAAGTATGGTCCTTTTGTATTGGCTACTACAAGGCCAGAAACTAAACTGGGAGATACTGCTGTAGCCGTTCATCCAAGTGATAAGCGTTATGAGAAAATGATAGGAAAAAAATATAAGATTCCAGGTGTTTTGGGTGAATTTGAAGTAATGGTTGTAGCTGACAGGTCAGTTGATCCTGAGTTTGGTTCGGGCGCTATTAAGGTTACCCCAGCCCATAGTATGGTTGATAGTGAGATAGCTTCTAGGAATAATCTTCCAGTAAAAAGAATTATTAATGAGGATGGCAGGATGATGGATAATTGTGGTAAATATGCCGGTATGACAACAAAAGAAGCTAGGCGTGTTATTGCTGAAGATATGGAAAAAATGGGATTAATTGATCATATCGATGAAAATTATGATAATAAGCTATCTATTTGTTATCGTTGCGATACGCCAATTGAACCATTACCAAGCTTGCAGTGGTTTATCGATGTAAATAAAAAAATTAAAAAATACGACAATAAAACAATAAAAGATTTAAGTATAGAGGCTGTTAAGGGCGGTGTTTTTGATCGCGAAAAAATAAATATTTACCCAGAGAGGTTCGAAAAAAATTATTTTCATTGGATGAATGATCTTAAAGATTGGTGCATTAGCCGACAGATTTTATTTGGCCATCAAATACCTGTTTGGTATAAGGACAAAGAAAATGTAACCAGTATTTTATTTTTGCGCCACGGTCAGACGGATTGGAATCTTAAGAGTATTATGCAAGGCTTGCAAGAAACAGAGATTAATGAAACCGGTAGAAAACAGGCTGAAAGTAAAATTGAAATTGTTAAAGATTTTAACCCAGATATTATTATTTCTTCTCCATTAAAGAGAACCGTTGATACGGCTAAGATTATTAGTAATGGAGAATTTGAAGTTATTACTGATAAACGAATAATTGAAAGATCTTATGGTGATATTGAAGGGTTGCATATTAGTGAGATTCAGAAAAAATACCCAGATGCTGAATCTTTTACAAAAGAAGGTGGTGGAGTTCCTTATTTAATTAAGGCCCCAGGAGTAGAGACTTATAAAAAAGTTTTCGAGAGAACAGAGGACTTCTTAAAAGATATCGTTAAAAAATATAAAGGCAAAAGAGTTGTAATTATGAGTCATACCGATCCGCTTGATATGATGGAAGCTATTATTGAAGGAATAAAATGGAAAGATGCAATTGGAACATGGCATGATAATGGTCGAGCAGTTAAAACTTTTATTGAAGAGAAAAAAAATGAATTAATTTTTCATAAAAATAATAAAGATTGTCAGGATATTCACGTGGATATTGAACCCCCAAAAGGAGAAGGCTGGATACAGGATGATGACACATTGGACACTTGGTTTTCTTCCGGTCTGTGGACTTTTTCTACTTTAGCCAGTTCACCAGATCAAATTAAAATTAAAGATGGAAAACTAGTTATTGATAGTGAAGATTTTAAAAATTTTCATCCAACTAGCGTACTAGAAACGGGTTATGATATTTTATTTTTCTGGATAGCTAGAATGATTATAATGACTACTTATGCAATAGAGGATATTCCTTTTCAGGATGTTTATTTGCACGGTCTTGTTTTAGATGAAAAAGGGAAAAAGATGAGCAAGTCAAAAGGAAATGCAATTGATCCACTAGATATGATAGAAAAATATGGAACCGACGCAACTAGATTATCGCTTGTAATTGGTTCAACTCCGGGTAATGATACTAAACTTTCTGAAGAAAAAATCGCCGGTTATAGAAATTTTAGCAATAAGCTATGGAATATTTCTCGATTTATTATTGGAAGTAGGGAGTTAAAGGAAGAAAAGCTAGACAGTAAAAATTTAACCTTGGCTGATCAATGGATTTTATCTAAGATGAAAGATTTAATTGAGAAGACTGGTAGGGATATTGAAGAGTATAGATTTTCTCAGGCCGGGGAAAGACTTAGAGAATTTACCTGGAATGATTTTGCTGATTGGTATGTTGAGCTTAGTAAATTTGAAACAAATGCAGAAAAAAACATTATTTTAACAAAAGTTTTAAAAGACTTACTTATATTATGGCATCCGTTTATTCCTTTTGTTACAGAGGAGATTTGGCAACAAATGCCTGCCCGAAATGCTGCGCATAACGTTGCAGGCGGGGGTAATAAGTATTTATTAATAGTAGAACCTTGGCCAGATAGTAATTTTTACAAGGATATTACAGCGGCTAAAGATAATGAATTTGAAAAAATTATAAATATCATTAGTGCGATTAGAAATGCTAGGGCAGAAAATAAAGTTGAACCAGCTAAGAAAGTTGAAGCTATAATTTTTGCCGGTAAAAATTTAGACTTAATTAAATCACACGATGTTTTAATTAAGAGCTTGCGAACAGGGATTGAAAAATTAGAAATTAAGGATAAGGGTAGTAATCCGGGAAATGCTATCAAAGTTGTTGAGAGTGGAGTAGAGATTTATTTAATCGACGCAGTCGATAAAGAGAAAGAAGGGGAAAGAATTAAAAAAGAAATTGAAAATTTAGAAAAATATATTAAGGGTCTTGAAGGTAAATTAAAAAATAAGAGTTTTGTGGAAAATGCACCTGAAACAGTTGTAAAACAAGAAAAAAATAAACTAAAAGAAGCCGAAGATAAAATAAAGAAATTAAAAGAAAGCTTGTAATATGTTTTTATTTATAAATACAGCAGAAGATAATAAGACTGAAGTTGCACTAATTAAAATTGAAAAAAATGATAAAGTTAAGGTTATAAAAAGAATATCTTCTAAAACCAAATCAGATAAAGCCTTAATATTAGTTGATAAGCTTTTAAAAAGTAATAAGGTCACACCTAAAAAATTAAAGGGAGTTTTTGTAATTAAAGGTCCAGGGCCTTTTACAGCCGTAAGAATTGCCATAGCTTTGGCTAATACTTTTTCTTATGCTTTAAATATTCCAGTTTTTGGTGTAAAATTTGTGAAAGATGAAAAAATTGAAGAATTAATTAAAAAAGAAATCAAAAATATAAAAAATATTAAACCAGGTAAAATTGTAAAACCCATTGAAAATATATAATTAGGAGAGTACAATGAAATTTCGATCTTTGAAAAAAAATGGATGGAAAAAAATTCCCAATGTTTTAGACACTAAGAAAAAAGTTGCAGCAGCTAGAAAGAGTTTAGAAGATGCTACGGAAGAAGCATATAAAGAATTTGTAAGACCAATTTGCGTAAATACTAAAACAATAGTTTTTGATTAGGGGGTATATTTTGTTATTACAAGAAAATCAATTAACAGATTGTCCTATAATGGGCAGAAAAAACGAAGTAAACGAAATTGATATTTTGAAAAGTTTTATAAAGGCCCGAAAGGTTGAAAAATATGAGCATGAATTTGTTCGACTCTATGACCATGTTGGTTATTTAAAAATTTTGTTTAACCCAAGGGGTGAAAAAATAGCTGTTTTGACTAAAAGAGCAAGAGATGTTTTAGGATTATAAAAATAATTGTAAAAAGGAGGCTTTTATGGCTGAACAAAAAGTTATTTTTAGATTAGATCATAAAACGACAAGAGAAGAAGAGGCAGAAATAGCCAGTAGATTGGCTGAAAAAGGTTATATTGAAGAACATATTCGAGATGAAATAGTAAAATATGGAATAAGTAATTTACGGCGAAAGGAGGTGTTATGCCAAGAAAGAGAATAAATAAGAAAGTTGTGTTAATTGGTCCTGGATTCTCAAAAGAATTTAAAACCACTATGTTAGTTGGAGAACCAGAAAAAATTGATTATAAGCCAAAGGAGTTAAACATAGCTAGTTTTGTAGCCACAGGAATGGGATTAAAACCCAAAACTATATGCAGGCACGGCAAGAAAGTTACCCAGTGTATGCGATGTTCGCGTAAGCAATGCCCGCATGGTCTTACAATTGATGTTTTTTCTTGTAAGGAATGTGGAGGTACGGGAGGTTTATTATGAATAAAAAGAAAAAAGGGGAATTGAACATATCTACGCTTAGTCGCAACGCAACTCAAACAGGAAGTATTTTAACTTCCAGAAAGGATGTTGAGATTAATGGTAACGGCATAATTTATAGGACATGGACTCCAAACTTGGATACATTAATGACTGGTGAGGTCGATTGTTCGGGATTGCCTCGAACAAATGGCGATCATTTTTCTCGGTAAGGAGGAAAGTTATGAGTGATACAGCAAGAGATCCCTATGCTCTTTTAAGGGGAAAAGGACAACAAGGCAGATCATTGGATAATGGTCAGAACGAAGAAGCTATAGCACCAGTTAAAAAAGTTAAAAGATGGTTTCTAAGAGGAGAAAATGGTGAATTGATAGAGCCTAGTCTTAATATCGATGCGACGATTATTCGTTCAAGTCAAGGATTGGGTATCGAAATTCATCCACTTACCACACCGCAACTTTTTAGAAAATAAAAACATTATTTGAAAAAGAACGGCCGCTTCAATCCATGGAGCGGTTTTTTTATAAGCGACGTAGAGCGAGTATAGTATAAAAATTTATTTTCATACTATCGAGCCGAGGAGCTTATATGCGAAGTTATATTTTGGATAAAATAGGGTGGTTGTGGATAAAAAGGGTTGACGGTGGCTTTCTAGTGGGGTACAATGGAATCAAAATGGGGAAAAGTGGGGATAACTTAGAATTGTGGATAATTCGATAGATCATTACAAAACCGCTGGATCTACGGCATACTAGTTTTCTAGTTTTAGAAAAGTATTGTGCCGTGGGTCTAAAATAAAACGCAGCTAAAATATACTTAAGGAGGAGTGCCATGGGATCAGTAAAAGAATATAAAGTGGGAACAGTAATAGATTTAGGCCATCAAGCCTTCATTAGGAGATGTATAGAGTGTCATAATATCTATGGTTATACCATAGATGGAGAAAAAACAGAGTGTGATACAAGTAGTAATACTTGTTTGCAACTATGTTTAGCAGGGGTAAAAGATAGTCATGGTCTTTGTGAGGACTGTGTATATAGAATCAGAGTTGAGTTCAAAAGGCTGCGTAATCCAGTAATGGTACAAAAATGTGCCTAATAAAGACCCACTTCTGGGAGTAAACGAAAAACGTTTCTCCCATTCCACGAGTCATGGCCTTTGGGCCAGTCTAATAATTTAATAATTATTACGGCAAGACAATTTAATTTACGATTATTTTTAAAGTTATAAATTATATTTTTAATATATGTTCATCGGTGAATACCAACATAATATAGACGATAAAGGACGGCTGGCAGTACCAGTTAAGTTTCGTGATGATTTAGCCAAAGGCGCAGTGGTAACACGTGGTCTTGATAACTGTTTATTTTTATATACCCAAGAAGAATGGGAGAAACTCGCAACTAAGCTTGCGAGTTTATCTATTGCTCAAGCTAATAGTAGGGCGTTTTCGCGTTTAATGTTGTCTGGGGCAATGGATGTTAAAATCGACAAACAAGGAAGAGTTGTTTTGCCTGATTATTTAAGGAAATACGCAGCAATTAATAAAAAGGTGGTTGTAGCCGGACTATATAATAGGCTTGAGATCTGGGATGATAAGATCTGGGATCAATATAAAACTAATACAGAAAAAGATTCAAATAATATTGCTGAAGAGTTAGGTAGTTTAGATATCGGCATTTAGTATGTCTGTTCATAAGTCTGTTTTATTGGATGAAACTATTGAAAAGTTAAGCTTAAAGCCAGGACAAAAAATTGTTGATTGTACATTGGGAGGAGGAGGACATACAAAGATTATTTTAGATGGTATTGGAGATAATGGAGAACTTTTAGCAATTGATCAGGATGAGAAGGCTGTGGAGGCTTTTAAGGCTAAAGCAGAGAGCTTAAAACAAAAGACTATATTAGTTAATGATAATTTCGATAATTTGGAGGATATTTTACAGAAGAATAAATTTTTACCGGTTGACGGAATTTTAGCTGACTTCGGATTTTCATCAGACCAAATAGAAGATGATAAAAGAGGGCTTAGCTTTATGCGATCGGGACCGCTTGATATGCGCTATGGAAAAAATCAAAGTCTAACAGCCGAAGATATAGTTAATGGTTATTCAAGAGATGAACTGGTGAAGATTTTTAAGGAATATGGAGAAGAGCCATTGCCTGAGAAAATTGCCAAGGCTATTGCTGAGGCAAGAAGAAAAGAAAGAATTACTACAACATCACAATTAGCAGATGTAATTTCCGGAGTTAAAAGCCGACGTGGGAAAATGCATCCAGCTACTCAAGTTTTCCAAGCTTTGCGAATAGAGGTTAATGATGAATTAGGGGTAATTGAAAGATTTTTACCTCAAGCTGTAAAAGCGTTAAAACCAGGCGGAAGACTTGCTATTATTACATTCCATTCATTGGAAGATAGAATTGTAAAAAGATTTTTTAAAAAAATTTCTTTAAACACCCATGCTTGTCGTGTCGAGGAGTCGGGGGAAAAGAAGGGTTCCCCTGACTCCTCAACTGACTTTAAGGTTAAACTTATTAACAAAAAAGTTATTAAACCTAGCTGGGATGAGGTTAAAGTAAATAGAAGAGCAAGGAGTGCAAAGCTGAGAGTGGTGGAGAGAATTTAGTTTTTTATTATACATATAGGCGTTTATGCCAAGACAACAAAAAAGAAGAAAAACAACAAAAAGATCATCTAGTCCGAGGCGAAGGAAAAAAACTAATAATTTTTATATTTTTAGGCTTATCTCCATTTGCTTTTTAATTGGTATTGGTGTATTTTATTTAATGCAAATAGGAAAAAGTTCAATAACTGTTTATGAGTCTAATGATTTAAAAAGACAAATAAAAGAACTTAAAACCAAAAAAGAGATATTAGAGTTGGAGGCAGTTAAGTTAAAGTCTATGGCCAATATTAATGAAAGATTGGGGGATATGAAAATGGTGGCTGTTGAAAAACTAGAATATATAGAGGGGGAGAAAGCAGTTGCTGTTAAGTAAAAGTAGATTATAGTTGTAAATTATATATAAAATGACTTGGGGTTTAAAGAGGAGAAAATTTAATAGTAAAAATAATAATCGTGCCAATTTTGTGTTAGCGATTATTTTTTTATTTAATCTATTTATAGTTTTAAAACTTTTTAGTTTGCAGATTATAAATGGAACCTTTTTTGCTGAAGCATCTAATGATCAACATAAAATTTTTCAAGAATTAACTCCAGAAAGAGGGAAAATTTATTTAAAAGACAGAGATAGCGGAGAGATGTATCCTATGGCAACTAATCGTCAATTGGCCTTAATTTATGCTGAACCAAGGGTTATCGATGATCCGAAGGGGTTAGCTGAAAAGTTAATTGAAATATTGGATCCTCTTTGGATAAAAGAATTTGAAGGCATACAAGAAGAAAAGGACGATGAAGAAAAAGATAAAGAGATTATAGTTAGCGAGAGCGAAGAAGATGAACTAACAATAGATGATTTTTTAGAAGAAAAAAAGAAGGAGTTAATAGAAAAATTATCAAAAAGAAAAGACCCTTATGAAGTTATAATTAAAAAAGTTTCAATTGATGATTTAGAAAAAATTAAAGCTTTAGGAGAAAGGGGAATAGGCTATGTTCAGGAATATTTTAGATATTATCCAGAGGCTGAAATTTTAAGCAATATATCTGGTTTTGTTGGTTATTTTGGTGATGAGCAAAAAGGTCAGTATGGTGTAGAAGGGTATTTTGATGAACTTTTAAGGGGCGAAAGAGGTTCTCTTTTATCAAATAAAGATGCACTTGGTTATATTATAATGACTAAAGGATCTGAGATGTCTCCAGCTAAGGATGGTTTTGATTTAGCGCTAACTATAGATAGATCTATTCAATTTAAGGTTTGCGAGGAATTAAAGGCAGCAGTTGAAGGGCATGAGGCTGATAGTGGTTTAGTGGTGGTAATGGAGCCAAATACGGGAGCAATTATAGCTATGTGTAATTATCCCAGCTATGATGCTAATTTTTATAATAAAGAAAAAGATATCGGGTTATTTACCAATCCTGCTATTTCTCACCAGTTTGAACCAGGGTCTATCTTTAAGGCCGTTACAATAGCAGCAGGACTTGACGAGGGAAAGATTTCGCCTAATACTATGTATTATGATGAAGGGTGTGTTAAGGTTGGAGTTGAAACGCTTTGCAACTCGGATTTAAAGTCTCATAAAAGACAAAGTATGACATATGTACTTGAGGAATCTTTAAATACAGGAACTATATTTGTCTTGAATCAGATTGGCGAAGAGAGTTTTAAAAATTATGTTAAAAATTTTGGCTTTGGCAGTCAAACAGGTATTGAGCTTAGTCCGGAATCTTTGGGTAATATAAATGCTTTAGATTTAAATAGAAAAATTTATAGTGCAACCGCTTCCTTTGGTCAGGGGATATCGGTTACTCCGATTCAGATGGTAAATTCTTTTGCGGCAATTGCTAATGGAGGTAAATTAATGAAGCCATATTTGGTAGATAAGATTATAAAAGACGATGGTAGTGTTGAGGAGACGCGTCCAAAGGAGGTTAGACAAGTTATCTCTAAAAAAACTTCTTTACTTTTGTCGGGCATGTTGGCTAGTGCTGTAGAAAAGGGTCATGGTAAAAGAGCGGGGGTGCCAGGATATTATATTGCTGGAAAAACTGGAACGGCCCAAGTTCCCAAAGAAGAGGGCGGCGGTTACGAAGAGGATAAGTCAATTGGTTCTTTTGCCGGATTCGGTCCAGTTGAAGATCCAAAATTTGCTATGTTAGTTAGAATTGATAACCCAAAAGATGTTATGTGGGCAGAAAGTTCAGCAGCCCCGCTTTTTGGAAGAATCGCTAAGTTTATTTTAGATTATTACGAAGTTAAACCATTATATTAATATGAAACAATTAATACAAAATATTTTAAGAATTTTAGCTAAGACTATCATAAAAAAGTATGACCCTGATGTTATTGGGATTACTGGTAGTGTTGGCAAGACTTCGACCAAAGAAGCTGTAAAAATGGTTTTAAAAGATCATTATAATATAAGGGCAAGTGCTAAAAATTATAATAATGAATTAGGCGTACCTCTTACTATTATTGGAGTCGAGGAAAGTCCAGGAAAGAATATTTTAGGTTGGATTAAAGTATTTTTATCGGCAATCGGCTTAATTTTACTTAGAGATGATAATTATCCTAAAATTTTAATTTTAGAGATGGGTGCCGACAAAGAGGGGGATATTGGTTATCTAGTTGATATTGCTCCCTGTAAGATTGGTATTTTGACCAATATTTCAGAGTCACATTTAGAGTTTTTTGGCACAGTAGCTAAAGTTAAAAAGGAAAAAAAGAAGATAATTGAACATTTAGAGAGTGATGGATATGCTTTGATTAACTGTGATATAGATGGTGTTTGTGATATGAAGGGGGATACTAAGGCTAATGTTTTAACATTTGGCTTTGATAAGACCACAGATATCAGCGTTAGTGACGCAATAATAAGCTATGATGAAGACGATAAACTTAGTGGAATTAACTTTAAATTAATGCATAGTGGTAATGTGGTGCCTGTTTTTATGCCAAAAGCCCTTGGTTTTGCTCATATCTATAGTGCTTTAGCAGCCGTTGGAGTAGGCTCTATCTATGGGCTTAACTTGGTTGATATTGCTAAGAACTTATCTCAATTTGAACCGCCTAAGGGGAGAATGAGGCTTATTGAGGGTATAAAAAAGACCTTAATTATAGATGATACCTATAATTCTTCTCCAGCTTCCTCAAAAGCCGCCCTTGAAGTTATGCAGGAGGTAAAATTACAAGAAAAAGCTAAAAAGATTGTTGTTTTAGGTGATATGTTAGAGTTAGGTAAATTTACGTCAGAAAAACACAAGGAGATAGGTCTTAGGGTATTAGAGAGTGAAATTGATGTTTTAATTACCAAAGGTGAGGCAGCAAGGGACATAGCCAAGGGGGCAATTGAAGCAGGAATGAGCAAAGACAAGGTTTTTTCTTTTTCAAGCAACAAAGAGGCTGGCAAGTTTCTTCAGGAGAGATTGGGCGAGGGGGATTTAGTTCTTGTTAAGGGTTCTCAGGGGATGAGAATGGAAAAAATTGTAAAAGAAGTGATGGCTAGGCCATTACAGGCTAAAGATTTATTAGTAAGGCAGGGGGGAGAGTGGATATGATTTCAGTAATAATTCCAGTTTATAATCATGCTAAAGAATTAAAAAAATGTTTTGATAGTATTTTGAATCAAAATTTTAGAGATTTTGAAGTTATAGTGGTAAACGATGGATCTACAGATAACTTGGAAGCAGTATTAAAAGGATATGAACCTGTTTTTAATAAGGAGAGCATAGAATTTAAGATAATAAATCAAGAGAACAGGGGAGCTAGCGTTGCCAGGAATAAGGGATTTTTAGAGTCAAAAGGTGAATATATATTGTTTTTAGATGCTGATATTAGATTAAAGTCTAATATGTTTTATAAAATGAAGAGTATTTTGGATAAAAAACAAGAATATTCTTATGTTTATTCTTCCTTTAAATTTGGCTTTAAGAAGTTTAGGTTATGGCCTTTTAGTGCTAGGAGGCTAAGAGAGATGCCCTATATCCACACCTCATCTTTAATTAGAAGAGAACATTTTCCGGGCTTTGATGAAAGTTTGGCTAAATTTCAGGACTGGGATTTATGGCTTCAAATGCTCGAGCAAGGATACAAGGGGAAATGGATACCAAGAGTTTTATTTAAGATTAAAACTGGGGGGACAATGAGTTCGTGGATCCCTAGCTTTTTTTATAAAATTCCCTGGAAGAAGCTTGGCATAAAGATGAAAGATATAGATAGATATAATGATTCGATGGATAAGATTAAGGAAAAATACGCCATCAAAGGTTAAAACATATTTACCCTATTGAATGCGAAGCAATTTTCCAGGAAAATTATTCAATTATGGTTGACAAATTATTTAAAAATAACTATAATGCTATATTAAAGTTATTTTAAAACTCAACAAACAAAGGAGGTGATGCGATGCTATAAACTATTAACCTTTTTCGGCAAAGGAGGTTGGTTATGAAGGCAGTGATGGTAACAGCGTTGGTTAGGGTGTGCTCTGCTTGTCAGAACGTTTATGGTTATGTGCTTTGTGAGGAAAAAGTTATTTGCAGTGAAAAAAACTCATTTTGCAGAATGCTTTGCAACTTGCATGTACCAGAAACTAATGGATTTTGCGTAGGTTGTCTGGATATTATTATGGCAGATCGCAGAAAAGTAGCATAAAACTTTAATAAAAACATTGGGGGCGAGGCCAGGCTTAAAAGCTGACCTCGTTTTTTTGATGCTAAAAATATTTTTGTGTGTAAAAAATTTGCATTTTTGTAAAAAAAGAGTAATATAAATAAACATATCTACCATGAAATGGTAGTATATTTTTGTTTATTTTCTATGGGCATCGTACTATGAGATGGCGCTAAGAAATTAGTAAAAAGCGATGAGCTGTGCAGTTTTGGAGCGAGAAAAATTTTGAGTCGTAGCCGTAGTTACGGTAAAAAATTTTTCCGCGAAAAACAAACGGATTGAGCTTTTGGCAATTTATAGAGCGTAATTTTATAGTACGATGTCCATGTGTCAGAAATGGGACAAGCAAAAGAGAAAATACTGCTTAATCGTATAAAAGCAGGAGATAAAGAGGCCTTTGGTGAGCTCTATGATTTGTATTTAGAGCCAATTTATAGGTTTATTTATTTTAAGGTCTCAAGAGTTCAAGAAGCCGAGGATTTAACTTCGGAGGTTTTTTTGCGTGTCTGGCAATATATTAGGGATGAAATAGAAATAGAAAATATAAAAGCTTTTTTGTATAGAGTTTCTCGTAATGCAGTTATTGATTTTTATAGAAAAAACTATGGAAAAGAGACTGTTAGTTTGGAGGATCATGTTATTATCGATAATTTAAGAGCCGATAACCTAATAGAAAGAATAGATATAAATGCTCAAGTTAAGATTGTAATGCAAAAGCTAGACAATTTAAAAGAGGAGTATAGAGAGGTAATTATGCTTAAATATGTTGAAGAGTTCTCAAATGCAGAGATAGCGGATATTATGGGGCGATCGAAAGGGGCAATTAGAGTATTATCTCATAGGGCAGTTGAGGCCCTTAAAAAGGAGGACTCAAAAGAATAATATGGAACTTTCTTTGATCGCAGTACAAATTATAGCTTGGAGTAAAATATTGCTATTTTTATCTTTTTTAGCAATTTTTTATTTTATACTTAAATATCCAAAGGCGTGGATTTTTTCTTTGTCGTTTAGTTTTATTTTCTCGGTTTTTTATCTTATTCTAAGTTTTCCATTACAGACAATGTGGTGGGGTAATAATGGCGATGAACTCTTTGTTTTAGGTTTTCTAGGCCAAAATCTCTTTAGTAGTCCTTTTAATGACTTTTATTATCATAATTTACCAACTTTTTACCCCCCTTTGTATTTTTGGGTGAGTGGTTTTTTAGGAAAATTTTTTGCACAAAATGCTATTAGCTTGGCAAAATTTGGAGTAGCTTCGTCTCTCTTTTTATGGTTTATAGGGACTTTTTTGTGGACGAAGTTTTATTACAAGTCTATTGATATTAAAAAGAGGTTAATTACTAGCGATGCATGGTTTTGGGTCTTAATTTCTTTTATTTTTTTCATTTTAATGGATTTTAACGATATAATTTTAAAACCATACGAAACTTTGCCAGCTCTTTTTTTAGTTATATATATAGGGCTTTTTGCTGAAGCTATTAAAGAAAAAAAGTGGAAAAAGAAGCATTTCGCGTTTTTCGGATTAACGGGAGGAATATTATTTTTATCTTTTTATTTTTGGTGGTTTGTTGTTATTCCGGTACTTTTTACCTTAGCTTTTTTAAGTTCTAGTAGGTATAAAAATATTGCTAGGGTTGTTATGGTTGGGGGCATAATTTTTATATTTTCAGCTCCTTATTTAGTCCCTTTAATAGCATCCTTATTAAAAGGGTCAGAAAACTGGCAGGCTTTATGTTTTGTTCATCAGGAGTTTAATACATTTTTACCGTTCTCTATCTTAAGTTGGAGATCATTAATTTTACTGGGTGGATTAGTTGGCTTGTTGTTATTTTATAAAAAGCCCTTTATTAAGGCTAACTTATTGTTATTGATTTTTGCTTTTCTGTATCAATTTATTAATATTATTGTTTTTATAGTCGGCGGAGGTCCAATTCAGCCGGCAAAACAGTTTTTATTTTTAGGTTCAGCTACTATAGCTGTTGGTGGCGCTTATTTTATCATTTGGGTGTGGAAAAGGTATATAATGGGTTTTTCTTTGGAAAAACGTAATATTATAGCTATTATAGCCTTGATTTTTTCTGTTCCTTTTTGGCCAATGGCAAATTTTATAGATGACCCAGTTGTTAGGGGGCAGATAGAAAAAGACTTAAAAACACCTAGAGAATCGGCCTTTTCTTTAAAAATAAAGGAAAATGTTCCTGATTATAGAGACAGAACTTGGCTAAGCAGTGGAATGCCTGTTATTAATGCTTATATTCCATTACATTATTTTATTGCGCATAATCCTCATTTTAGTCACCCAGCGTCTATATATTCAAGTCGTATGAACACGATAAGCGAGCTATCTTTAGCTAATGAGGCTGATTTTATAGAAATTATAGAAAAAACCCCAGTCGACGCTCTTTTGCTTTATAAAAATGCTCAATCTAGCACATATCCGTTATTTTTTTGGCAGGATAACTACCCAAATGGCGGTAAAGAGTTAGTAATTGAGCTTTTAAGGGCTAATATCGAAAGTTTAAAGTGGAAAACAGCTTATGAGGATAAAGATTGGATAATATTTTTAAAGTAGCTTTAAACATTATTAATTATCTCTAAAAAGGAAACAAAAAGTAACTGTAACACTTTTTGTTTTTTTACGTCTACTATTATAGAGATGAACACACAAAGAAGAAAGTTTATTTAAAAACGAAAAATCCCAGATTAAATCGGGGTATAAAAAAATGGAAAAAGACTTACTACAACAATTAAAAAGTTTAAACAAAATTCAGCCTTCCACAGAGTGGAGGAGCTCAGCTCGAGAGGATATTTTGGCTCAAATTATGGGCGAAGATTCCCCTCAAAAGGTGAGTTTATGGGCTGAATTTTTATATTTTATAAGATTTTCCAGCGGAATGTTTAATGATTTTGTTATGAAACCAGCTGGAACAATGGCTTTAGTTTTCTTACTTGTCTTAGGTGGTGGTGTTTTGAAGGTTGGAGCCGATAGTGCTCTTCCTGGTGATTTGCTATATTCTTTAAAGAAGGGCGGAGAAAAAGTTCAGGTTGCTTTGATTTTTGATGATGAAAAAAGAATGGCGACACGACTTAAAATAATGGATGAAAGAGTAAGGGAGATTAATACGGCTGTTTCCAAGATGGAAAAAAATCAAGATATTAAAGTTAGAAAAGCTTTGGCTAGTTTTCATAAAGATTTTACTTCTATTAGAGAAAATTTAGCTTCAACAGAAGAAGCGGAAAACAGTGTTAGAATCGCTAAAAATATTGAGGATAAGACTAGTGAGATGCAGTTTATCTTAACTAGGGCTCAGGGTAAATCCGAGGAAGATTTAAAAGGTGATCTGGATAAAGCTATTAAGGATGTTAGCGATGCTAACTTAGTTGCTCTTGGAGTCTTGGTTGATAATGACGGTGATGATAGCGGACAGTTTGCCCAGAAGATCGATAGTAAAATTGATGAAGCAATGGAAGGTGCCAGTGATGATGTTTTGGCCAAATTAGAAGAAGCAAAAGAAGAATTAGAAAATAAAAACTTTGTAGTTGCCTTGCAAAAAATAAAAGAATCAAATGAGCTGTTGAACGATAAAGAAGGAATTGAGATTGAAAGTGACTTTGAAGAGGCAACAACAACTTTAGAAATAGATAATTTAGGAGAAGTCAAGGGAGATGCTACTAGTACTATATGGTTAATTGAAGAAAGTGCTACTAGTAGTTGTGATGAACCTACTTGCAGTTCAACTCCAGAAATTAAATAATTTAATTTATTAATTAACGCGGATCTGGAAAGGTCGAGTCCATAAGGGCGATTTGCGAAGTTAAAATAAAATCTCGCTTTGCGAGACAACCGGTTTTATAAAATGAATTTTGAGTTTATACTTACGATCCATTTATGAGGCCAAACGAATGATAATTTATGTTTAAGAAAGTTTTCACAATCGCAGTAGTTTTTGCTACAGTATGTTGGTCAATGGGACTTGCTGCTGTTATGCCTGCTTTTGCTGCAACTATCTCTGCTGGTGATTTAATCAAAGCTAGCGGAGCAGCTGTATACTACTATGGTGCTGACGGTATGAGATATACCTTCCCAACTCAAGATGTTTATATGTCTTGGTACGAAGATTTCTCAGCTGTTAAAACTATTACTGATGCAGAATTAGCAGCTATTGACATGGGCGGCAATGCCACTGTTAGACCTGGTACTAAATTAGTAAAAATTACAACCGATCCAAAGACTTACGCCGTAGAAATGGGCGGAGTTTTAAGACACATTGAATCTGAAGCAGCAGCTTTAGCTCTTTATGGAGCTGACTGGGCTTCAATGATTGTTGACGTAGATGATACTCTATGGTTCAACTATCAAAGAACTGGTAGCGCCTTGGATGGTTCTGCTAATTCAAACGGAAGCTTAGTAAAATACGTTGGTTCTGATACTATCTACCTTATCGAAGATGGTATGAAGAGAGCTGTATCTAGCGACGCTTTCGCTGCTAACATGTTCCAAACTATGAACGTGTTAACTATTTCTGACACTATCACATATTCTGACGGAACAGGACTTACCGGCGAAGAAAGTGATATCACTAACGTTGCTGGCGGAGCTAGTGCTGTCGTTCCAGTTGGCGGAGGTTTAACAGTAGCTTTGGCTGCTGATACTCCAGCAAGTGGTATCGTTGTTGGTGGAGCTGCTCGTGTTCCATTTACAAAAATTAACTTAACAGCAGGTGGCGGTGACGTTACTGTTGATCACGTTATTGTTCAAAGAACCGGCCTTGGTAATGACAATGCTTTTTCAAGCTTAGACCTTATCGATGCTGCTACTGGTTTACCAATTAATACTACCAGTAAATCTTTGAACTCAACTCACCAAGCAACATTTACTAAAGATTTTACAGTTCCAGCTGGAACTACAAGGTCTTTAATTGTTGCTGGTAATATGGCTTCTTCACTAACAAATTATGCTGGTGAAGTTCCAAGTTTAACTGTAGTAGAAGTTTCTACTAACGGTTCAGTTTCTGGTAGCTTACCAATTGCTGGTAACTATCAAACTCTTAACGGTACTATCTCAATTGGTAGTGCTACCGTTTCAAGAGGTGCTTACACTAACGCAACTTCAACTTCAATTGAAGTAGGAAAAACCGGATACACTTTTGGTTCTTTCCAAGTTGCTGCTGGTTCAGCAGAAGCTGTATCTTTTAGTCAAGTTAAAGTTTACCAAGGTGGTAGTGCTTCACTTGGAGATGATCTTAGTAACGTAATGTTATACAGAGACGGTACTAAATTAGCTGACGGTGTTACTGACGGTAAATATGTAAGTTTTACTTTTGGTGAAGTTGTTTTAGATAAAGGTGAAACAGGACAATTCCTAATTAAAGCTGATGTAACTGATGGTTCAGCTAGAACAATTGATCTAGGAATTTACAAAACTACAGATTTGACTGTAATGGGTCAAACTTATGGTTACAACATTACTCCTACTTACAGCGGAACTGGTTCAAGTGCAACTAGTCCAGTACTTAGTGAAAATCAATTCACTATTTCAAATGGTACTTTAACTGTATCTAAGAGTAATACTGTTGGTGCTACTGATATTACAATCGCTGACGATCAAATTATCGGTGCTTTCAACTTTACTGTAAAAGGTGAGCCAATTGACATTACTCAAGTTGTTATGACTGTTTCATCAACTACTGTTGATTCAACTGGTCTAACTAATCTTGAAATTATTGATGCAAATGGTAACACTCTTGCAGGTCCTGGCGACCCAACAAACGGTTCAGTAACTTTCAGCGACAGTTTTACTGCCCCTGTGGGTGAAAATGTTTATAGAGTTAGAGGTGATTTAGAAACCAATGGTGGATGGGTTACTAACGAAACTTTATATGCTACCTTAAGCGGATCTAATATTACTGCTGAGGGAACTGTAACTGGTCAATCAATCACTCCTTCAGGTACAAGTATTAATACTAATACTCAAACTGTTAAGGCTGGTAAATTAACCGTTACTCGTGACACATTGCCTGCTACTGGTAATATCATTACTGGTTCAGATAACGTAGAATTAGGTTCTTGGACATTTGATGCAAATGACTCTGGTGAGGATATTAGAATAACTGCTATTTCTCTTGCTGCTAGCTCATCTGCTGCAACTAACCTAACATTATATGCTGATGGTGTTGCAATGGATCCAGTTAACGATAAACCATCTAGTACTGATGATGGAGCTACTTCAACATTCGCACTTAGTGAACCTTTAATTATTACTAAAGGCACTCAAGTTACTATTATGTTGAAAGGTGACATCGAATCTAGCGCCGTTGCTACTGATTCATCACAATTTGGTATTACTACCAATGCAGCTGTTACTGCATACGGAAGAACAACCGGAAACTCAGTAACTCCAACTGTTACTGCTGATAACGGTGCTGTGTTAACTTACCTAGCTAGTGGTACTTTAACTATCTCTACTTCATCTAATCCACCTGCTGGAATTGTAATTGCTGGTTCTACTGGTAACACAATGACAAAAGTTAGATTAAAAGCTAAAAATGAAGACTTAGACCTAAACACTCTAAAAGTTTTTGTTACCGATGGTGGAGTTAGTAGTGCAACTGGTAACTACCAAGATATCGTAGCTGTTTCTGTTTACGATGGAAGCACTATGATTGCTTCTCACAGCATTCCTTCAACTGGTTTATATGAATTCACTTTTGCTACTGGAACTGTAACAATTCCAGAAGGCGGTGAAAAAGTATTAACCGTTAAAGCTGATTTCAGTACAATTGATGCTGATACTGATAATGCTCCTGGTACAGCTTCTGCTGACGTAAAAATCGGTCTAGGTGGAGCTAGTGGTATTAAAACTACTGGTACTTCATCAAATACTGAAATTACTGGTTCTTCAGAAACTTACCAAGGTTCAACCAGTTCAGCTATGGTTTTACACAAATCACAACCAACAGTAACTTATTCAACATCAGCTGATCCAATGGGTGCTGCTACTCAGTTAACCGCTGGTTCACTTGCTCTGTTTAAATTTAAAGTTGCTGCTGATGCTAATAACGAAGTATTGCTTTACAGCGTAAACTTCGATATTACAACAACTACTGGTGTAGATATTACTGCTATGTCAATTAAAGACCAAGACGGTAATACTGTTTCAGTTGCTACTAATGCAACATTTGTTGCCGGCGCTGGTACTTACACCACAACCTTTAACAACCCAGACATTAGCGCTGGTGATGCTAAAGAAGCTCTAGAAGTTTCAGCTGGAACAACTAGAACATACACCGTATATGGTACTGTTTCTGGTGCTAGTACTGGTGATTACGTAAGTATGACTATGACAGCTGATACCGGCCACACTCTTGGCACAGGTGACGCTACTAACACTGCTAGAAATTTTGTATGGTCAGATAACGTAAAAGACGATGGTCTTGACACTGATGGTGATAATGCTACCACCAGTTCTCAATGGTTAGGCGGTCTATATGTTAGTGGTCTAACAAGTCCTAGTGCTTACGTAGTTGGTTACTCTAGCTAATTAGTCTTAGTTGGAAACCAAAATTCAATATCAAATCTTATTGATATAGAATAATAAACACCCCCGGGTTTACCCGGGGGTGTTTTGTTTTATGGCAATGATTTGCTTTTAATTCATAGATTGATATAATTATGTTATATATATTTTGTTATTCCTGTAAAATCTATAATTTTTTATGAATATAATTTCTGCTTTCGTAGGGATGATATGAGAATAATTTATGAAAAAAATTAAAGAATTTATTCAAAAAAAAGGTATTATAATAATTTTGCTTTTAGCAACTTTTTTTATTTTGTTTAATTTAACTAGAGGTGGAATGCGTGGTGATGATGCTATTTACAGCTTTAGATCTATTGGTTTAGTTGATTTTATGTTTGCCGACAATCAGCCAACCACTTTGCAGTTATTTGATGAATTTCCTTGGTGGGGTAATTTTTCTAATCATGACCACCCGCCTTTAATTTTTTGGATAATGCATGTTTTTGCAATTTTCGGCCAAAGTATTTTAATTGTTAGCATTCCTTTTGCGATTCTCGGTATTTTAACAGTTTTTTTAGTTTATTTATTGGTTAAAGAAAATGCTAATAAAAACGTGGCTTTATTAGGATCTTTATTATTAGTAATAAATTCTTATTTTATTTGGTTTTCTAAAATAACATATTTAGAAGGTGGAGTGGTTTTCTTCCTAATTTTAACTCTTTATTTTTTTATTAAGTTTTTAAATAATAAAAAGCATTGGTTGTTTTTTGGGTTAAGCTTGGGCTTGCTTTTAATTACAAAATACACAACTCTTTTTATTTTACCGGTAATATTTTTTTATTTATTAATTAAAGAAAGGAAAGTTTTTAAAAGAAAAGAACTTTACTTATCGGTTTTAATTGTTTTGGCGGTAATTTCTCCGGTTTTAGTTTATAATTTAATGATGTATAAGACCTTAGGACATTTTGACCTTCAGTGGGCTGGAGTTTTGGGCCAGGAGTCTCCGTGGGGCCTCGATAGGACTATTACTAAAGATTATTTGGGTAATTTTGTAGAAATATTAAAAATAATAGGTAGCTCTACATCTTTTGCTTATATTGGACTTTTTTGCTTGTCTGTATTATATTTTATTTTAAAAAAATTAAGAGGCATAATTAAGAAAAAGAAAGTAAAAATAAATAATTACAACAGGATATTAAGCATTTCTTTATATTCATTATTCTTTTTATTTTTATTTTTTATAGTGATTGTAGTTCCAGGGGTTAGGTTTTTAAATATTTTTAGCCCTTTAATGGTTATAGTTATGGCTCTTGCAATTTGTGATATTATTTCTTCGCTAAAGAATAAAAGCAAAAGGGCCTTTGGATTTATCGTTTTTGTTTTTATCGGTTTTCAATTGTTTTTTGTGTTTAATACCCATATTTTAAATAAACCGATGGGCAAAGAGAATGTTTTTTATGCAAAAAATAGAAATATTGATTATGGGATATCATCTCTTGATAGTTATTTGAATAATATGTTAGATGAAAAAAAAGTGGTAAATAAAGTAGATTTTTATAAAGAATTAAAAAGACGAGACAAGGGGTTGAAAAAGTATAAACTAGAAAATTCTTATAATTATTCTACAGGGGAAAAATTTTACCCAATTTTTATTTGGGATCCTAATATAAATTGGTTTTCGGGTGTTTGGTTATTTGAGAGGAGAAGATTTTATGATAATTTGCCATTTTTAAATGCCCAGGAATTTATTGGATTAACTCAAGGTCCAAACAGTGTTGGTCATTTTTATTTTATTAAAGCCACCGATAAAGCGCCCCTTACTACGGAAAAATATAGATCCGATTTTTCAAATAAGCTTGAAAAGCAATTAATAGAAGAAGGAGTAGAAGTTGAAGAAATAAGAAGGTATGATGGCGAGGTAGCTTTTAAAATTTACAAAAGAGAGTAATTGACAGAGCTTAATTTTCGTGATAATTTAGAGGAAGATTAATATAGATATGTTGTATAATAGGTTGTTTAGCGAAATTTTCATATTTTGAGAAAATTTCTGTATAAAATTTTTTTGCTTATGCTTTAGTATAGGCTAAAAACTTTTATAGGAAATTTGCCATAAAAATGGAAATTGCAGCAACAATTTATTGTGCAATATGTCTAATATAAAATAGTAAAATATGAAAAAGAAAGTAATTATTTGGTTGATTGTTATCGTTGTTTTAGGCGGTATTTTTTATTTATATCAAAACAAAGAAAATAGAGACATAGATAATTTTATAAATAAGATAAAGACAGATTACAGGGTTAGTGATTTTATAGATTCTGCCTTGGAAACAAGCGAGGCTCAAAGGATGGTAGATAGATTAAATGAAGCCTATGTTTATTTGGAGGAAGGTGATAAGCTATATTTAAGCTGGATTGATATTGGAATGTATAAAAAGGTCTTAGGGGATTACAGTGGTGCAGAGGACGCCTGGAGAAGTGCTGTAGCTTTATCAGATAATCCAGCGCTTGCTTATGGAAATTTAGCTAATTTATATTTTTATAATTTACGTGACTATATAAAAGCTGAAGAATATTATAAAAAAGCTTTGGACGCTGTTCCAGGTAGTTATACATATAGAGAGGGTTTGGCTGATTTATATCGTTATGATTTAAGAAATAAAGTTAATGAGGTCGAACAAATAATGAAAGATGGAGTTGAAAAAGATATAAACAATAGCATAGCATATTATGCTTATTTAGTTGATTTTTTCTCTAGTGAGAATAATGAGGAAAAAATTAAAGAATACACTAAAAAAATAAAAGAAATTGATCCTAATTGGCAAGCTTTTGCCGAGGACGTAGTAATAGAATAAATTATGTTACAAAAAATGTTAAAATGGGTGATTTATATAGGGCTTATTAGCGTGGCTTTTACGCCTTTTATAATGAATAGTACTTTTTTCTTTCCTTTTATTTTTTCTAAGGTTTTAGTTTTTAGAGTGGTGGTAGAGATAATGTTACTTGCTTATTTATTACTTGTCGCCTTAAATAAGGAATATCGTCCAAAAATAAATATTTTAACTATAACTTTTTTTGCTTACATCGCTATTGTTTTTGTTTCATCTCTTTTGGGGAATAATTTTTATTTAAGCTTTTGGAGTGATATGGAGAGGGGTGAGGGTATTATACTGTTGCTTCACTTGTTTTCTCTTTTTGTGATGATTTCTAGTGTTTTAAAAAAGAAAAGTGACTGGTTGTTATTGTTTGATGTGGCGGTACTAGGCAGTATTTTTGTCAGCTTTATTGCTTTAGGCCAAAAATTAGGCTGGGACTTTGTTGTAAATTCCGGTGAATCCAGGATTTCTGCAACTGTCGGTAATCCAGCTTTTTTGGCTTCATATTTAATTTTTACTTCATTTTTTACTTTATTTTTATTTTTTGAGAGAAGTAATAAGATATTAAAGTCTTATTACACAACAATATTTTTGTTTGAGATATATTTAATAATTCAAACCGCTACCAGGGGGGCCTTTGTTGGTCTTGTCGCCGCTTTAATTTTAGCGGTTATTTTAATAGTATTTTTTACAAATTCAAATAAAAAAGTAAAACAATCTTTTTCGCTTTTAATGATTTTAGTTTTTATGTTTGGAGCGTTTTCTTTTGCCAATAAGGATGCAGCTTGGGTGCAAGATAACGAAGCCTTAAGAAGGGTAACAAGCATATCTTTGACCGATAGGACAACGGAGACCAGATTAATGACTTGGGATAGTTCTTGGCAGGGGGTAAAAGAAAAGCCTTTGCTTGGATGGGGATACGAAAATTTCTATGTAGTTTTTAATAAATACTTTAACCCAGATATCTATGAAGACGCTGGCTCTAGAATTTGGTTTGATAGAGCTCATAGCGTTATCTTTGATAGGTTAGTTACAGGCGGATTTTTAGGTTTATTTGCTTATTTATTTTTAATATTTTATCCAGCATCTTTTCTTTTTAGGGATTTAGTGTCCCAAAGAGAAAATATTATCAAAAGAACTTTTAAGAAGATTTTTAGACATGAAGGTAGTCTGCCAATTCATTTTTCTGTGATTTTTATTTCTTTAATGGTAGCTTATTTTATTCAAGATATTTTTGTTTTTGATATTTTAGTTAGCTATATCCCATTGATATTTGCGCTCGGTTTTATGGGATTTTTTATGAAGGATATAAAATTAAAATTTTTAGAGAAAGATTATGTCTATAAGCTTTCTTTTGCAGTATTTTTAATTTTATTTATTCCTCTTATGTATGTGGTTAATATAACGCCAGCTAAGGCTAATATTAAAACCGTAGAGGGCATGAGAGCTGATAAAATGAATGACTACGAGGGGGCTTATAATATCTTTTTAGAAGCGCTCTCTTATGAAACTTATGGTAATCAAGAGTTTAGAGTTCGTTTTACTGAATTTGTAGATAATATGATTCATCAAAAAAAAGGAGAAGAAACTTTTAGAAGAAAAGCAGCCTTAAAGGTGAATGAGGAATTAAAAAATCAAATACTTGAGCGACCAGACGATGTGGCTAATTACGTTCTTTTAATGCGTCATTACAATAGATCTTATATTTACGATATTTTGTTTTTAGAAGATGTAATTGATTTATTTGATGAGGCTATTGTTTTGAGCTCAACAAGACCGCATCTATATTACGAAAGAGGTTATGCTAGGATTTATTTAGGTAAATATTATGAACAAAAAGAAGATTTAGAAAAGGCTAATAAGTTTTATGATGATGGCATAAAAGACTTTGAAAAAGCTATAGAATTAAACAATGATGTAGTGGATTCCTATGTTAATGCCGTTTTAATGTCATATGTTGCTAATAGGCCGGAAAATGTTGAAAAATATATTAATGCAATGGATGAAATGAATTTACCATATAAAAGGGAAGAGCATTTAAAAAAGATGGCTTCAGCGGCTTATAATACTAAAAACTACACCTGGACAGCAAAATTTTATGAGGAATTAATTATAGTTAATCCCGGTGATCCACAGAACTTTATTAATTTGTCGTTATCTTATCTGTATATAGGTGAAAAGGAAAAAGCTATAGAGGTAGCTAGTCAAGTTAGTAAATTCGGCGAAGCTTACAGGCAAAAAGCCGATGCTTTTATAGAAGAGATTAAAAATTCTGATTTTGATATTAATAAGCTTGGAACCCAATAAGGCATATATAACCTTGACGAAATTTGAATTTATGCTATACTTTTAAAAGTATTTAGCATAATTAAGCGTAAATATTAAGCAATTTAAAAAAAATAAAATATGTTAAACTCATTTTCTCCTCTTGATAATTTGTCAGACAAATTGTTGTCAAAATGCCCAGTATGTGGAAGTAAAAACGACGTATTAGAAATGACAATTATCGATGATCAGGGGGAAAATAACATGGTTTATATTGAGTGTAAAAAGTGTCATACTAGTTTTGTTGGGGTTGTAAATTTAAGCTCAACAGGAGCTAGTATAGTTAGTTTTGCTACTGATTTAGAAAAAGATGAAATTGTGAAGTTTAAGAACGGTGAGAGAGTTAGTGAAGACGATGTTTTAGAATTACACACAATATTAGAAGATAAGAAGAAGGATTTCATTAAGATAATAAAATAATTAAATAAAAATATTCTATGGATTCATTAAAAGTAGAAAAGAGAGAAATAACAGGAAAAAAGGTTGAAAGCCTTAGACAAGAGGACAAAGTTCCTGCTGTTGTTTATGGCGCTGAAACTGAAAATATAAATTTAACAATTGATTACGTTACTTTTGAAAAACTTTATGCTAAAGCTGGTGAAAGTACTCTAATTAATTTAAAGCTAGATGGCACCGAAGAGATGCCTGTTTTAATTCACGATGTTTTTCGTAATCCTGTTTCAGATAAAATTGACCACGTTGATTTTTATAAAATTAAATATGGCCAAAAGCTTACTGCCACAGTAGAACTAGAATTTATTGGAGAACCTAAGGCCGTAAAAGAGCTTGGCGGTGTTTTAGTTACTAATATGGCAGAGGTGGAAATTGAGTGTTTACCTAAGGATCTTATTAGTAAGATTAAGGTTGACCTAAGTAATCTTAAGACATTTGAAGATTATATTCATGTTAAGGACTTAAAAGTTCCAGAAACTGTTAAGATTTTAACTGTTGAAGGTGATGTAGTGGCCAATGTTTCTAGGCCAAGAGTAGAAGAAGAAAAACCAGTAGTAGCTGAAGAGGCAGTAGCAGAAGAGGCTAAAGAGGGTGACGAGAAGGAAGAAGCTAAGGAAGAACAGAAAGAAGAAGTCAAAAAATAATTATTTTTGATATAAAAAGAGTGGTTATAATTAACCGCTCTTTTTAATTTTAATATGAAGAATATAAAATTTTTACCAACAATTTTAAGTTTAATTTTTACAGCATTATTAGTTGTTATTGTTTTGCAGATGGTGGTAATTCAGAAAAAACAATCAGTAAATAACGACGATAATATAGTAGAAGATGTGAAAGACGACGTTGTTATAGATCAGGGCGAAGTAATCCCCCAAAAAGAAAGATTAATAGATGGGGCATTGATTTCAATGGATGAAAAAGAAAAAACCCTAAAGGCAATTACCATAGAAAATAATATATATGCAAGGCCTCAGTCTGGAATAGATAAGGCTAACTTAGTTTTAGAAGTTCCGGTTGAAGGTGGGATAACTAGGTTTTTAGCAATTTTTGATGGTAGTGAGGATGTTTTGGAGATTGGCCCTGTAAGAAGTGCTAGGCCATATTTTTTAGATTGGGCCAAGGAATATGATAGCTTATATTCTCATGTTGGGGGAAGCCCTGAAGCGTTAAAGACTATTAAAAACGACAAAAATATTGCTAATTTAAATCAGTATTTTCAAAGCCAATATTATTGGAGAAGTTCAAAAAGACAAAGACCGCATAATGTATATACCTCAATAGAACTTTTAGACAGGGCGGTGAGAGACTTTGATTTAAATGTTTCTGGATTTGATTCTTGGAAGTTTAAGGAAGATTTAAAGTTAGAAGATAGGGGGGGCGATAAATCAGAAATATTTATTGATTATTCAACTAGGGAAAATGAAGTAAAGTGGATTTATAATCAAGAAAATAATGATTACATTAGATACCAGGCCAGAGAAAAACATTTAACGAAAGATAATGAATGGATTAGATCTAAAAATATAATAATTCAAAAAACCAAAGTACTTTCAATTGATAGTGAGGATAGAAAGGCTATTACGGTAATTGGATCTGGTGAAGCAATTATATTTTTAGACGGTAATATTATTGAAGGATCTTGGAAAAAAGAATCACAAAATAAAAGAACTATGTTTTATAATGAGAACGATGAAGAGATAGAATTTAACAGAGGGATTACCTGGATTGAGGTTGTGAGCAATAAAACTATTTTGGAGTTCTAGATTTATTGTGTAATAAATTTCTGCTGCAATTTTTATATTATGGTAAATTTTCTACAAAAATTTTTAACCTATGCAATAGCATAAGCAAAATATTTTTATACGCAAATTTTCTCAAAATCTTAAAATTTCGCTAAGTAATTTATTCACAATAAACCTAAAATAAAAACGAGACCGTAAATTTAGTCTCGTTGGTGACAAATATAACTTGTCGTTAGGATGTTATTTGCAAAAAGGGCAGAACCTGCAGAAAAAAGATTTCCTTTGTAATGAAAGGTTATAAAATTCCTTTTTCTTTTAGGCGTTCTCTTAGCATTACACTTGTATGATATATTTCCCATCGCCAGTATTCAGGGTCATCAGGTGGGGTTACTCTGTTTGTGTTTTTTTTAACAATTAGTGAATCTGTCCATCTTGATTTTTCTCCTTTGCATTTGTATAGAACCTTTGAATCTTCTTTTTCTAGGGTTATGCACGATCGGATTTCTTGAGATTTTGGCTCAGTTTCAAGGGTAAAGATTGTGTAGGTCGGTAGATTTACAATGTCTTGGCTTATATCTGTTTTTTCTGTTCGAATTAATAAAAACAGAATATAGGCCAGCATAATAATGCCAATAATCGGCGAACGCATTCTCTTTGTCATAACATCTCCTTTGATAATTTAAAAGGGCAGATAATATCTATTTAAACTTAATAAAATTTTATCATAGTGACAATATCATTGTCAAACAAAAAATGGTTTTTAAACCGGTTTTTGTATTTTGTGGATAACTTTTATTGATATATTTATCCGTTATGGCATTTTATAAATATTCCATACTCAACAAACACAATCAACCCCACAAATACCAATCACATCTAGTTTTTTCTTTGGTTAAATTAAGTTATCTATAATCATTATTCTATCAAGACCGCAGAGGTCTTTTTTTGTTTGTATTTTTGATTTTGGAAAATTAGTTTTTATTATTTTTTTTAGTTTTTTTGTTTGTGATGGGCCGAACTCTATTATAGCTGTCACATTATGTTTCGGGGTTATTTTTTTGAGTTGTTTAAAAAATACTCGATAATCCTTAAGGCCATCCTGACCGCTAACAAGGGCTATCTTCGGCTCACTTTGAATAGATTTTTCGTCTTTAAATTGTTTGGGCGTTAAGTAGGGGAGATTAGCAGTAATAATTAGTTCTTTATTAGACGTTTTTAATTTTATAATAGGATTTAATAAATCGCCCTTAATAAATTTTATTTTTTTATTAACTTTATGTCTTATGGCATTTTTTTGAGCTACATAAAGAGCTTTATTAGAAACTTCTGTTCCTATAAATTTTATATTTTTATCGGGGATATTTTTAGCCAGCGTTATAATAATTGTCCCACTACCAACACCTATGTCAATAATTTTATCAACCTTTCTTTTTTTAGTTGTATTTAAGACTTCGTCAATTATTAGTTCTGTTTCCGGTCTTGGGGTTAGGACATTTTCATTAATAAAAAAATTAAGTTTATAAAATTCTTTATTTTTGGTAATTTGAGCAACGGGAATATTTTTTGACCTTTTATTTATTAGTTTATCTATTGCTTTTTGATTGGCTTGGCTTAGCTTATAGTCAAAATTAGAATATATCCAAGTTTTATTTTTTTTAAAATAATAACAAACCAAAACCTCGGCATCAAGGTTCGCACTATCAATATTTTTAGATTCTAAAAAATTTATTGATTTTTTTAAATATTCTTTTATACTTAATTCAGGCATATTTTTTAGATTTTTTCTATTAATAATGTAACACAGTTCTTTACATATAAAAAGGGGGGCGCATGTTTGAGATAGAACGAATAAGCTTATTAATTAAAGTTAATTTTACTTTGCAGGAACTTGACTGTATGATAGAGGAAATTAATAAGATGGCGGTAGAGGATTTAAGATTGCTGCAAGTTAAGTATGGGCGGAATATTTGGTCTGAATTTTTAGAGAAAAATGGAGGCTACGAGGTGATTAAAAGGGGATTAGTCTCTAGGGAGACAAAAAAATTAAGATTTGGAAGACTTAAGCTTTGTTGCTTGAAGCAGCAAATAGAAAACAGTTTTTTATACTGGTAAAAATGGAGGGAAAATGACAATAGATATGATTAAGAAATTTTTTGGACTTTCACCTGTCGTTAAAGAGCAAAAAAAGATTTTTATCTTAAAACAAAAATCAAATGAGGCTCTTCATGAGCTTGTATTAAGAGCGGAAAAGATGACAAGAAGTAATCGTCAGGATTTAATTTTTACAATAGGTTCATTTATAGGTTACGGAGGAAGAATAGTCTTAAGTACGAAGGTTTATTTTCATAACGATCAAAGTGAATTGTTTTATAAGATGGTCAAAAAAACAAGCTATAATTATGGCAGTAGTCCTAATTGGAAAAAGGGCAGAAATGAAGGATATAATCATTTATTTACTATAACTCATAGCTTTGATCATGTTTTTGAAAAAATCAAAAAATTGTTAAAAAAATTTCACATTAACTACGAAGTTATTTATGCTTAAAGACAAAACGGCTACATCACAAGATGTAGCTTTTTAATTGACTTTTTAGCCAAAATATGCTAGTATATGCTTAACTTGGGTAGGTGGATAATTACCAGGTTTTTTATAAAGCTTGGAGGAAAGTCCGGACACCTCTTAATAATTTATTTATTAAGGAAGGAGGCAGTCGTTAACAACGACCAGGGGCAACCCTAGGGAAAGTGCCACAGAGACTATACTAACTCGAAAGAGTGAAACGTGAAAAGTTGATTGGTGTTTTTTATTCTGACGAGCCTGTCTAAAAGGTTTCTTTCGTTACGAAATTTACAAAATTCAAGCGAAAAATTTGAAAGTTGAGGAAGTGCTATATGGAATATAACACGACGAGATTTGAAAATTTTGCAGCTGAATTTTGGAGGTTGCAGTAGAAAAAGGACCTCTTAGATAGGCTCTACGATAAAAGGCTACAATCATCGCCCTCTGGTGACAGAGTGTGTGTGGTAAACCCTGTCTGGTGCAAGGCCGTACCCAGCACCCAGAAGTTTTTTATTCTTATTTATGTATTACGTTTACGTTATCAAAAATGATGAAAAAGAAAAGTTGTATTACGGCTTTTCCAGTGATTTAAAAAGGAGGATGAAGGAACATAAAAGTAAAGGAAATTGGAGATTGGTTTATTATGAAGCATATGAATCTGAAAAAGATGCAAGAATACGTGAAAAAAGAATTAAAAAATATGGACAAGCGAGAACACATCTAAAAAACAGAATAATAAATTCGTTGTGAACTTGCATAGAAAACTTCTGAGTGCTGGGTGAGCCGCTTGAGGTTAGCAGTAATGCTAATCCTAGATAGATTATTATCAAGGGGGCTATTGCCTAATATGTTTTTAGAGATAAATTTTAAGATTTTGAGGAAGAATTTATAAAAATGTTTGAAGAGTATTGGTATATACGGTGAAAAATTTTTTATAAATTATAACCAAAATATTAATATTTTATAAAAAAGATATTAGACAATAGCCCCTAAACAGAATCCGGCTTATAGCCTTCCCAAGTCCCTTAGGGGTTTGATTCTTATGTATTATATATTATATATAAGGGTTATACCTTTGAGGGTTCTTTTGTTAAAAAACAGAAAACATAAAATAAAAAAGGAGAAAAAGGTGGCAAAGAAAAAGATACTTACGGCTGAGCCAGGAAGGGAGTGTACTATTTGTAGTGCGATATTATCTATATATAATATATTTGATATATGTCAATGTCATCCGGAACATCCGGATTATAACCCTAGATACACATCTATCGAGAATTGTGGTCGATCCCCTTCAAATGTGGGAATGGTTAGGGCCAGGCGTGATTATCAAGGCGGATAATATATTTTCCTGATCTTCGGGAATCGTCGAGGTCGGAAAAAATCCCGACCTCTTTTTACTTAAAAGAGTTTGCAATAAACCTATGAAAAAAGTAGAATTAATTTTTACAGCAATTTTAGTACCAGTTGATTTTTTAATGATAATTTTAGCAGCAATGGCTGCTTATTTTTTGCGTTTTTCTCCATATATTGAGGAGATTAGGCCTATAATATTTAACTTGCCCTTTTCTTCTTATTTAAAGATAGTTTTGCCTGTGGCAGTTATTTGGATTTTAGTTTTTGCTTTTACCGGACTTTATTCTAATAAAAGAAGTCGTAGATTTATTGATGAGTTCTCTAAAATATTTTCTGCCTGTACGGTGGGCGTCATGCTTATATTACTTGCAATTTTTGCTAGCCGAGAGCTTTTTTCTTCTCGGTTTATTGTTTTAACGGGATGGGTATTTAGTTTTATTTTTGTTTTCTGGGGCAGATTTTTTATAACCTTAATTCAAAGAAAATTATTTAAAAAAGGAATAGGGGTCCATAATCTTTTAGTAGTAGGTGATGATGATGCGGCAAAGAATATCGTTATATTATTTGAAAGTAAGCCCTCCTTTGGTTATCGGGTGGTTAAGGTTATAAAAGATAATTCAGAAAAAGCTATTCAAGAAGTTAAATATTTCGTAGAAAATAAAAAAATAGATGAAATTTTACAAGGTGAAAATTTTGATAGTAAAGCTTCTTCGCTTTTGGTTGATTTTTGCAATGAGCATCATGTAGTTTATAAATATATTCCTAATTTATTCGAAACTAAAGCTGCTAACGTAGAGATTCAGGACGTGGCAGGAGTTCCGATAATTGAGCTTAAAAAAACCCCGCTTGATGGTTGGAGAAAAATACTAAAAAGAATTATCGATATAATTGGCAGTTTAGTTGGTATTATTATTTTTTCTCCGTTAATGATGGTTATTGCTATTCGAGTTAAGCTAGATTCGAAAGGTCCGATATTTTTTGGTTATAAGAGAATGGGACAGTATGAAAAACCATTTTTTTACTTTAAATTTAGATCGATGATCGATGGAGCTCATAAAATGAGGTATGATAATGAGTTTAGAAATAAAGTTGAGGATACCAGGGGTTGGAATGAAGATAATCCTATGGTAAAATATAAGAATGATCCTCGGATTACTAAGGTCGGTAAGTTTTTAAGAAAAACTAGTCTTGATGAGTTGCCGGAATTTTTTAATGTTTTTATTGGAAAAATGAGCCTGGTTGGCCCTAGGCCACACGAACCAGAAGAAGTTGCTAAATATAAAAAGCGTTATAAAAAACTTTTAACAATTAAGCCAGGGGTGACAGGGCTAAGCCAAATTAGCGGTAGAAGCGATCTTACTTTTGAGGACGAGGCTAAGCTTGATACTTACTATATAGAAAATTGGTCACCAAAGCTTGATTTGTATATTTTATTAAAGACACCTTTTATTTTATTTAAAAAGAGAAAAGCAGATTAATTTTATGGAAGAAACTTATGTAATTAAAATTTTTGTTATAACAACGCTATCGTTTTTGGTAGCTCTTTTTTGGATGCCGTCACTGCTTAATATTTTAAGAAAGAATAAGATTGGTAAAAAAATCAGAGATGAGGAAACTACGCCTATTTTTTCTAAATTACATAAGAAAAAAGAAGGTACACCAACGATGGGTGGTATTTTAATTTGGGGAACAGTTTTGATTTTATCGCTACTTTTTTATTTATTGCAAGATGTTTTTAAATCTTTTAATTTATTTAAGAACTTAAATTTTTTAACTCAAAAAGAAACGCTTTTACCTATCGGAGCCCTTGTAGCTTCAGCTGTGGTAGGTTTGTTTGATGACTTGTTTAATGTAATGAAGATTGGTGCTAAAGGAGGAGGCCTTAGGGTAAGACATAGGCTTATAATTTATACCTTAATTGCTACTGTTGGTGCTTGGTGGTTTTACTATAAACTTGATTGGGATATAATTCATGTTCCTTTTATGGGGAACTTTGAAATTGGTCTTTGGTATTTACCTGTTTTTATATTTATAATTGTGGCAACTTCTCATAGTGTTAATTTAACTGATGGCCTTGATGGTCTTGCCGGTGGAACATTGTTAATATCATTTGCTGCTTATGGAGCTATTGCTTTTGCTCAAGGTAGATATGATTTATCAGCTTTTTGTGGAGCAATTATTGGAGCATTAGTAGCATTTTTATGGTTTAATATAAATCCAGCTAAGTTTTTTATGGGGGATACCGGGTCAATGAGCTTAGGGGTAACGCTCGGAATTGTAGCTATGCTTACTAATTATGCTTTGCTTTTACCGGTAATTGGTTTTGTTTTTGTTCTTGAAACGGGTTCAGTTTTAACGCAAATTACTTCAAAAAAATTATTTAGAAAAAAAGTTTTTTTATCGAGCCCACTTCATCATCATTTAGAGGCCAAGGGTTGGCCGGAAGCAACGATTGTAATGAGGTTTTGGTTATTAAGTGGAATTAGTGCCGTAGTCGGACTTATTTTATTCTTTTTAGACAAAGCCTAAAAAAAGACCGCTAAACCTTATAGGCTTAGCGGCTGTTTGTACGAAAGAGCGTTTGGAGATTAAATATTTATGCCAATTATTTGGCCATTGCCTAAGTTTATCCAGGCAATACTTAGTTCTCCTTTTTCTGTTGAGAGTCCGAGGTTCCAATAAACCTCATTTTCAATTACAAATTTGTTTTGGTCTTGGAGAATTTCATTAAATCTCCAGCAGCTTTTTTTCTTTTCTTTTTTTGTTTTCAAATTTTTTCCTCGTGATAAATTTTAAAAAGCGAAATTGAAGAAATATATAAAAATTTTTATTTTTTATGCGAATACTATTATAATACATAATAAAAACTTTGTCAATACTTTATGATAAATTTTAAAGATAAAAAAGTTTTAGTAATGGGATTAGGGCTTCATGGTGGTGGGGTAGCAGTTTCAAAATGGCTTGCCAAAAAAGGGGCAAGAGTAACTATAACAGATATTAAGAAAAAGGGATTATTGAAGGAATCCGTTAATAAATTAAGAGGTTTGCCAGTTACCTATGTTTTAGGTCGTCATAGAGAAAAAGATTTTAAAAATACTGATTTTGTCATTCAAAACCCGGGAGTACCAAGAGAATCTAAATTTTTAAAAATAGCCGAAAAAAATGGAGCTGAAATTTATAATGAAGCTAGTTTATTTTTTGAATTTATTGAACCAGAACAGATTATAGGAATTACCGGAACTAGGGGTAAGTCTACTGTTACGGCTATTACTCACGAAATATTAAAAAAGAAATACCCTAAAACTTTATTTGGCGGTAATATCCGAACTAATGCTATGTTTGATATTATCGATAAAGTAAAAGATAATTATGTTGTTTTAGAGTTATCTTCTTGGCAGCTTGAGGGATTGGAAAAAATTAAAAAAAGTCCACATCTTGCAGTTTTTACAAATATTATGGAAGATCATTTAAATAGATATAAAAATTTGGATGATTATATTGAGGCTAAAGAAAATATTTTTAGATATCAGTACCCTAAAAACTTTTCTGTTTTTAGTAGGTATAATCCAGTAACCAGAAGGTTAGCTAAAACAACTCCGTCAAAAAGATATTGGGTTGATTTTAAATATTTTCCAGAAGAGAACGGATCTTTTGTCGAAGATGATTGGATTTATTTTAGGCAGAACGGTAAAAAGCAAAAAATTATTAAGGTTGATGATGTTAGACTTTTGGGTAAGCATAATTTATGCAATGTTCTTTGCTCTGTGACAACCGGAATGATTCTGGGCGCTGGAGTTAAAAATGTTAAAAGTGTTGTTAGGAAGTTTAATGGTTTAAGTGATAGAATGGAATTTATAAAAGAAGTAGGGGGAATTAAATATTATAATGATACAACCGCTACAACTCCGGATGCTACTATTGCAGCCCTTCGGTCAATTGCTGATAATAAAAATATTATTTTAATTGCTGGTGGAGCAGATAAAAAATTAGATTATAAAAAATTTGCTAAAGAGGTGAAAAGGCATTGTAAAAAAGTTGTTTTATTTGAAGGTGAGGCAACTAGGAAAATAAAAAGAGAATTGCGCAAGGTGGAGTATAAAAATTTCTCCAAAGAATTTTCTAGTATGAATGATCTAATGAAAGAGGCAATTATTAATTCTAAAGAAGGTGATGTAATTTTGCTTTCTCCTGGAGCAGCTAGTTTTGGAATATTTGTTAATGAATTTGATAGGGGTGAGCAATTCAAAAAATTTTTAAGCAAGCTTAAATAAGGGTCCCTAGAGGTTATCCACAGAAAAGTTGTCTAAATAGGTATTGACAACTTTTTGTTTTTTATCTATTATAAAGATCCTAGATAATGGAGTTTAAATTTTATAAATAATTCGAAATATATAATTTTTAAAATATAAACCACATGAAAAGTACTGCCATTAAATTTAAGTCGGCAGCTACAAAAAAAATGGTCGCCAAAACCCCCCCCATTCAATACATGGGTATGTTTTATTGGAAATAAATATAATTTAAATATTAGGTCCTCAGATAAATTTGTCTGAGGTTTTTTTATTTTGTATGAACGATGTTAATTGTAAATATATTTGGAGATGTGCTAATTGTCATAACCACTTTGCCAACATTACAAAAACAAGGGGGCTCTTAAAACAAGAAAAGAAATGCCCAAAGTGTAAGGCTTGTAATGTGTTAACATTAGATGATAAAGAGATGATTGTTCATTGTCGGTTTCATGATCCACACAGAGAGTTTCATTCGTGTGATGATGATTCTTAAATAATATAAAATTGAATATTTTAGGCATCAACGTTTTATTGATAAACATAAACGCCTCTAAGCAAAAAGTCTTTTTGACTAAAATTTGTTTAGAGGCGTTTGTATTTAAAGGGTGTTTAAAGGTCGATGCCCAATAATTTAATAAACAGTAGAATTTTTGAAGATTAACTTGCATGGGTTTGATCTTTAGAGATTCTCCAAAACAATTATATGAAAAAAGTAATTTCTTTGTTTGCTATTTTCACCTTTTTGTCACTAGCCGTTATGCCGGCATTTGCCGGTGTTCCTATAACAACTGGCCTGACCCAATTACAGTCTGGTGGGGATGCTCCTATTGTTAAAGCAAAATGGGAAATGAATACCGGTATGCTTGGTACGGACGATTCAAATGATCCAGGATCTCAATTTATGCCCACTGGAGTAAAGGATCGAGACAGAGTTATAACCATTTGCGCTATCGTAACTGATCCAGATGGGCTTGCAGACGTTGATGGCGTTTATGCTGATGTTTATTATCCGGAAGGTATTGATTTAGGGCCAAGTCACGTTGCACTACCTAATCAATCTGGTGATGGCTGTGGCATGTTTATGCAGGAGGATACTTTATATCCGCTAGATAAACTAGCTGGTATCGAGCTTTTCTGTAATAAGGTGAGAAATGGTAATAATAATTTACCAGTATTTAATACTGGATATAACTATGATGAAATCTGTAAAACTGATGGTGAGCTTTGGAAAGAAACAGCCAGAGTTTATTGTGCAGATAAACATTTGTCATATGAAGATCCATCAGGAATGTATAAAGTAACAGCGGTGGCTCAAGATGCTAATAGCTTAACCGGTACTCTTGATAATTTCTTTGAATATATGCCTTTAACTGCATTTGAGGTCGATTTCACATCAGTTGATTATGGCAACGTTAAGCTAAATACAGAAAAGATTATTAATGGAGATTTGGTATGGGATCCAGCCACTTCTACTATGCCAACTATAAGAAATGTAGGTAATACTAGAATGAATTTGCAGGTTTGGCAGGATGATATGGGATTAGGGCAAACAAGTGGAGAATGGAACGTTACATTTGATGCCAGAGTAGGCAGCGTTGTTCCTCATCAAGATTATCCACCAGAATTTACAGCTACACTAGAGGACGCCTTAGATTTATCAGAGTTAGATGAAGTTGATTTCTCAATTCTTGTTACGAAATTTCCTATTGATCACGGCACTACTTGGATAGGTAATATGATTTTAAGTGCGGTATCAGCATCACATTTAATTTGTGATCCTATAAAGGAAATGAGGCATATTAGCTTAGAGAACAAGACTGAAAATTGGGAAATTATTTCTAACGATCTAATTTGGGGAGATATTGATTATTCGCATAATGATAATACATTTAATGGTTTAGTTACAGGTCAAGGGCTAACACCTAATTCTCCATATCAAATTACTTTGAATGGACCTGGTAACTGTACTTTTACAGATGATGGATTGGCCGGAATTGGCCCAACATTGTTTGATAGCGGATATTGGAATAATAATGTAAATCTAGATGCAGTTTGTCTTGGTACTCCCGGTGAAGGTGTTTATAATATGGATTTAATTACTGATTGGTACACAGTTTGGACAGATGCAAGTGGAAATTTTTCTCATAACTTTAACATAGCTTTACCAGCAGGTGATTATGTTGGTGTAAAAGTTTTAGTTAAGAAAATGTTAAATCCATTTGTACCGCCGTGGGCTGATTTTGGACCTGGATATCCAACATTCAATTTGTATGAGACAGCGTCAATCGATTTTACAGTTTTATAGGGATTGATTCTTTATGTGTATCCCGCCTAAGCCTTGTAAGCTTAGGCGGGGTGATCAGAAACTTTATTAAAATTAAGCCAAAAGTATATATATTTCATAATTATAAAGGTCGAATATGAGTATAAACAATACTGGTTTAATAAAATATTAATTAACAATAGAATTTTTAAAGATTAGCTTGCATGGGTTTGATCTTTAGAAATTCTTAAAAAAAATTATATGAAAAAAGTAATTTCTTTGTTTACTATTTTTACCTTTTTGTCACTAGCCGTTATGCCGGCACTCGCTACTGAACAAGTAACTACCGGCCTAACTCAATTGCAGTCTGGTGGAGACGCTCCTATTGTTAAAGCAAAATGGGAAATGAATCCTGATATGCTTGGTAGAGATGACTCAACTGCTCCAGGAGCCCAATTTAATCCTACCGGAGTAAAGGATCGAAACAGAACCATAACTATTTGTGCTATCGTAACTGATCCAGACGGACTTGCAGATGTTGATGGCGTTTATGCCGATGTTTATTATCCAAGAGGTGTTGCCTTAGGGCCAAGCCACGTTGCGCTACCTAATCAATCTGGCGATGGCTGTGGAATGTTTATGCAGGAAGATACTTTATATCCGCTTGATAAATTAGCTGGTATTGAGCTTTTCTGTAATAAGGTGAGAAATGGTAATAATAATCTGCCAACATTTAACACTGGATATAATTACGATGAAATCTGTAAGACTGACGGTGAACTTATGAAAGAAACCGCTCAAGTCTATTGTGCAGATAAAGATTTGTCTTATGAGGATCCATCAGGAATGTACATGGTAACAGCAATAGCTCAAGATGCTAACAGTTTAACTGGTACCTTGGACAATTTCTTTGAATATTTGCCTTTAACTGCATTTGAAGCCGATTTTACATCAGTTGACTACGGCAATGTTAAGTTAAACACGGAGAAAATTATTAATGGAGACTTGGTGTGGGATCCTAGTGCTTCTACTATGCCAACTATAAGAAATGTAGGTAATACTAGAATGAATTTGAAAGTTTGGCAAGATGATATGGGATTAGGACAAACAAGTGGAGAATGGAACGTTACATTTGATGCCAGGGTAGGCAGTGTTGTTCCTCATCAAGATTATGATCCTGAGGTGTGGACCACCTTAGATGACGCTTTAGATTTATCAGAGTTAGATGAAGTTGATTTCTCAATTCTTGTTACGAAATTTCCTATTGATCACGGTACTTCGTGGACAGGCACTATGACCTTAAGCGCGGTAGAGGCTCCACATCTACCATGTGTTGAGTAAGTAAATTATTTAAGGGTCGGGGGATTTTGCGCCCCTTTATCCCCCGATTTCTTAAAAAATAATAAAATTATTAAAAATATGAATTATATTATAAAAAAAATATTACGGAGCATTATAACTTTAGTTGTATTATCTATTGGTGCGTCGTTGCCAATTACAATACAGGCCCTTGGCCAAATTAGTAAACCAATAATAATTAACGATGCCCTGCGCGGGCAGGATTATCAGGAGGAAATAGTTATTTTTAATACTGAAAAAAATAATATAATTGTGGATTTGACTGCTAGTGGCGGTATTCAAGATTGGGTAACTTTTTATCAATTGGATGACAGTCAAACACCTATTACTGAGGCAGCAATAATGGGTACCTCTAATATAAAGCTAAATGCCATTATTGATATATCAAAATCAGCTCCGAATGGTGAATATAAAGGTTTAATAAGCGCTATAAGTAAGCCAGATATATCTGCTACATCGACTGAATCAATAGTATATTTATCGCAAAAAATTGATCGACCGGTCTCTATTACTGTTAGTGATAATGAAATTATAAAAATGGATGTTTCTGTTATTCCGAATGAATATGATTTAGTAAAAGATGAAGCACTTTCTTTTAGAGTTATTTATGATAATCAGGGCAATATTGACATCAGTCCACAAATACAGGTAAAAATTAAAAAGAATGAAGAAATAATTTCTAATATTATCTATCCATATCCAGAAGACATTGCTCCGGTTAAGCCAAATCAACGTTATGAAATAGATCCAATTATACTACAGACAGTCGGATATGCTAACGGTGAATATATGGCAGAACTTGATTTTTTAATAAATAATGAATCAAAAATTAATAAGCATTTTATTTTTAGTTATGGAATTTATAGTTCCGATGAAAGGTATAGTGTAGCAAGTTATATCGATAAGAATATCTTGCTAAATTATATGAAAGAGAATATTTTTCTAGTAAATATTTTAATTGCAACTACTGTTTTAATGATAATAGCTGTTATCTGGACTACAAAAAAAAAGATAAAAAAAAATAAAGAATATTAATATATTTTAATAAATATTTAATAAATTATATGAAAAAGATTCAGAGCAAAAACAAAAAGATAGTTTATAAATGTTTTTCAATCATTAATGTTTTCATGATTGTTATAAACATGTCTTTTGCAGGGGCTCTTTTGCCTCTTAGGCCGATTAGTGCAGTTATCTGGGAGGGCCCTACACTTGAATTTTCAAGTGGGTGCGATGGTGACGGCTCTGAAATATCGGCAAATCTATGCAACATTGGGAGCGGTGACATGCAAAGTGGAACAACTTATGATTTGCGCTCTTCCAAGACATACGAAGGAGAACCGACTTTAACTGATAATACATCAGGCTTATTAGTAGATTCTGGGAATGTACCCGCTTTAAAAGCAGGTGAGTGCATTACTGTTAATTTTTTTCCACAAGAAAGAGCTACTTACGGATTTAGAGTTTATCAAGTGCCTGGACATCCAGATGGTGGCCAGGTGTGGTCAGAACTTTGTGATGATGTATTGGTTGATGAATGGGATAAATCATCTTTATCTTTTGAAAGTGGTTGTCAGGGAGATTGTGATGAAATAGAGGCTAGTGTTTGTAATAATGGAGATGAAGATATGCAAGGGCCTGTAGATTATGAAGTTTGGTATGCCTTAAATGGTAATCCTAAATTTGGGGACGTTGTAGGTTCTGGAGAAATTTCGCCCTTAGTATCAGGAGAGTGTACAACATTAACACATATTCCAGATCAGGATGGTAACTATATGTTTAAAGCCTATCAACGGTTTGGTCATCCCGGAATAGGAGAGTTGTGGTCTGAGGCTTGCGAAGGAATATCTATGGGTGATTGTCAGGGTGAGTGTATTTTAGAACTTTATAAGTTTGATAATCCTGATCCGGTTGAACCTGGTCAAGAATTAATTTATTATTTAACCCTAGAAAACATAGGGGATGCAGATTGTACGGGTAGCGGGGTTTTACTTTATGATTACTTTGATCCTAATACAATATTCATAGGATCAAACATTGAACCATTTGCAACTTCTACAGTGCAAATTGAATGGAACTTTGGTGTTATGGAGCCAGGGGATATTCAAAATATCGAATTATATACTTTAGTTAGGCAAGAGACAGAATGCGGCTCAATTTTAATAAATGAGGCTCAATATTATTCTGATGAAACTAACTGGGGGGATATGGTGATTGAAGAAACCACCGTTGAGTGTCCTTCAGAATGTGGTGACGGAACGCTTGACCCTGGCGAGGAATGTGATGATGGAAACACAGATGATGGCGATGGATGTGATAGTAATTGTGAAATAAATAGAATAGATTGTCCATTTACTGAAATTGGAGACCAAATCCTTGTTAACTTTACTGAAAGGATATTTTCAAGTAGGGATAATGAATATCAGGAATTGGTAAACGCTTTTATTCCAGCTGGTAATTACAAAGTTACCTTGGCTGCTTTCGATGGAAAACCAGAAAGAATAAATAGTTTTCAGCCGCATGAACAGTATGAAGTCATATTGCAAAACAATGGTCAATTTGTAGCAAAGTCAGGAATGACAGATGATTTGGAAGACAATATAGCTTACGCCTGGGAAGTTAATATTGTTAACAATTCGTTATTTATTAGTACCGATATTAACGAAGTAATTGCTAATCATGCATTTTATCCCGACTACACCAATCCTAATAGTTTAAATCCAATTTGTGCGCTTTTTGACCCAGTTGGTTATTGTGGAGATGGTATTACAGATACTGGCGAAGTTTGTGATGATGGTATAAATAATGGTGTGGAATGCACTCCAGACTATAACTCAAGTTGTACTTATTGTAGCGAAATTTGTCAGGAAGAAGAACTTTTTGGGCCGTATTGTGGTGATGGTATTACTAACCAGGGCTACGAAGAGTGTGATGATGGTAATCAAATAGATGATGATAACTGTACTAATGAATGTATGTTACCTGGACTATGTAGATCAGATATCGATGTGGTATTTGTAATGGATCGCTCAGGTAGTATGGGTTATGAATTTCCAACTAGATTAAGTCAAGCTCAAGATGCAGCTAATCATTTTATAGATAGGCTTGATCTAAACGATCAATCAGGTTTAGTTTCATTTAGTACCACAGCTACTTTAGATAAACCAGCTGATAATAATCATGGATTAACTCAAAGCGCAATAAATAGCCTTATAGCAGGGGGGGCTACTAATATTGGAGACGCTATAGATTTAGCTAATCAAGAGTTAACAGTAGTTAATGGCAATCCACAGGTGGTTAAAATGCAAATTCTTTTAACCGATGGAAAAGCCAATAAACCAAATGGTCCTGGCTGGGGTGAAGATCCTTTGGACGTAGTTTATGCTGAAACAAAAGCAGCTGAAGCAGCACTTCTTGGTTTTAAGATATTTACTATTGGTCTTGGTAATAACGTTAACGGAGTGATGCTTCAAAACATTGCTACCATGACAGGTGCTGATTACTATTTTGCTCCAACTGGTGGTGATTTAGATGCAATATTTGAACAGATTGCTTTTGCAACCTGTGAATATGGTTCTATTTCTGGCTGTAAATACAACGACTCTAATAACGACGGTGATTTAACAGGGGAGCAAACAATTCCAGGTTGGGAAATTAATTTAACTGGAGATGCTACCTTAAGCCAGCTTACTGACGAACAAGGTTGTTATCAATTTGCTGGTTTAGTAGCCGGTAACTATACCGTTGCAGAAGGAGCTACCACAACCAATTATATTCAAACTTATCCAGTAGGTCCAAGTTATTATGATGTTACTTTGGGTCATGATGAAGATGCAGTTGATAAGGATTTTGGAAATTATTTATTTACTTGTATAGATAACGATCAAGATGGTTATGGTGAAGGCTGCTTACCTGGATCAGATTGCGATGATGGGGATCCGACTATTAACCCAGGAGTAGAAGAAGTTTGTTACAATGGGCTTGATGATAATTGTGATGGAAATATCGATGAGGGATGTAATAATGGTCCAGTTTGTATTGATTTGGACCAAGATGGTTATGGTGAAGGCTGCTTACCTGGACCAGATTGCGATGATGGGGATCCGACTATTAACCCAGGAGTAGAAGAAGTTTGTGATAATCAGGTAGATGATAATTGCGATGGTCAAACAGATGAAGGATGTGAGTCAGTTTGTATAGATAATGATCAAGATGGTTATGGTGAAAATTGCTTATCTGGACCAGATTGTGACGATGGTAATGGGGCGGTTAATCCTGGTGCCGGTGAAATATGTGATAATCAAATTGATGATGACTGTAATGGTCAAATAGACGAAGGTTGCCCGACAATAGTTATAACTATATCTGGAGGGGGCGGTGGTCCATCTACTCTATATATCCATGGTGAAGGTGCTTTTGAGCCAGGTTCAGCTAGTGCTACTATTACTTGGCATACTAATAAGCCAGCAACCAGTAGGGTTGTATATGGATTAGAATCAGTAGATCCACTTGGTCCTTGGCCAAATCTTGGATATCTATATTCAACTCCAGAATACCCAGATAAAGTTACTTTTCATAGTATTACTATCAGCGGTCTTGAACCAGGTTTAATTTATTATTTTAGGCCAATTTCATCTGCTTCACCTGAAGTATTTGGCGGTGAAGTTATGATGTTGATTTCTGCTGAAGTAATTATTCCAGAAGTGATTGAGGAGGAGCCAGTTGAAGAAGAACTACCGCCAGAAGAAAAAACAGGTGGTAGCGAAGGATCTGGTGGGGCAGTTAGCGGTAATGGTGATGCTGGATCTAATCTTGGAGAGGGTGGTCAGATTCCAGGTGAAACCGGATCAGCTGAACCATTAGATGAAGAGGGTGAAGTTTTAGGTGAAAGAATCACTATAGAAGATGATATCGGAACAGCAACAACAACAGAAGAAGAACCGTTAGTGATAATGCCAGTAGAAACAGAAGATGTAGGTGACCAGGAACAGGAGAGTGAAAAATGCGACGATAAAGGATGTGTTTTAGCCGACTGTTTGGTTAATTGGTGGTGGTTAATATTAATATTACTTGCTATTATAGGTTATCTGGTTTATGTAAATTATTATAAGGAAGAAGAGAGATAGTTGTGATTAAAAAAGAGACCCTCTTCACCAGTTGGTGGATTATAAGGGTCTCTTTTTAATAGCATATAATTTGACAGATGTTGTTTGAAAAATTATGATATTAATATTAAGGCATTAAGATAAATTATTAATTTTTTAAAATAATTTTAGATGAATTGCAATTATTATTTAGGGAAAATATTAAAAACGATAAGAAAAAGATATTTTTTTAAAATTTCCATATTTTTTTGTATTTTTATTTTTTTTGTAATCATTTTTAATAATGTATCGTTTGCTATAGAGAGTGAAGAAAAAAATTTATATTATGTGAGTGTAGCAGGATATGATTCTAATAATGGAAAATCATTAAACAATTCTTTTAGAACAATTCAAAAAGCAATAGACATGGCTGGCCCTGGTAGTATAATAAATATTTCACCCGGAGAATATAGAGAAGATCTTATTTCTTATCTAGATGGAGAAGAAAATAGCCCTATTACAATAATTGGTTCAAAAGACGCTATTTTAAAAGGGGGAGGTAACGATAGAGTAATTGAAATAAACCATGATTATCATATTTTAGAAGGTTTTACAGTTGATGGCCTTCATGGTTCTGAGGATAAAAAATCGGGATATAGAGATACATTAATTTATGTATTAGGAAAGAAAGAACGGCAAGGAGTAAAAGGTACAAAAATAACTAATATGACTTTAAAAAATGCTGGCGGTGAATGTATTCGCCTTAGATATTTTATAACGGAGTCTGAAATTGCTCATAATACAATTACTAATTGTGGTGTGTATGATTTTATTTTTGACGATGGCGGTAAAAATGGAGAAGGTGTTTATGTTGGGACATCAAGTAAACAATGGGGTGACGGTAAAAATCCAACAGATGACCCAGATGAAACAAAAGATAATATTATACATAATAACTATATAGATACACAAGGAAATGAATGTGTCGATATTAAAGAGGGGGCAACAGGAAACATTGTAGAATATAATACATGCCGTGGCCAAAAGGATTCAGAATCTGGGGGATTTGACTCTCGTGGGGATAATAATATTTTTAGGTATAACGACGTAAGAGAAAGTCTTGGGGCTGGAATTCGTCTTGGTGGTTGGAAAGTAGGAGGCATTCAGTATGGAAAAAATAATGATGTTTATGAAAATACTATTATCGATAATAAAAATGGAGGAGTTAAATTTCAAATTTCTGATCAAGGCAGGATATGTGGAAATATTATGGAGAACAATAAAAATGGAGATTCTGTTGGGACTTTTAGTTCAGAGTTTAATCCTAGTTTGATGTGTAAAAAAAATGTAGAGCTAAACGAGACAATTGATACTGGGTTAGATAATAAAAATAATAACAACGAATTAAGATTTTTTATAAGATATCTTTTTTTTGGATCTAGTCATTATGAGACAAGACAATTGCAAGAAGTTTTAATAAAAGGAATTAACAGCTTTATTAAAAAAGTCTTTTAAAAAACAAATAAAAAAACCTCTTTATAAGGAGGTTTTTTTATTTGGAAATTTAAATTTAAAATAAATTTTTTACTTCAAAAATTATTTCACTTCCCGCTATTGAATCATAATCGAAAGTTATTTCGCCGTTATTATTAGAAGTAAAGCTATTCCATGGAAGGCTATTTACAATAATGTTATAATTAGTATTTGGAGCAAGATCTCCAACAGTGTAATCTACTAGAATGGATGAAAATGTATTATTGGCTGTTGTCCACTTTTTATATCCAATATTATCTGTATTCCATATTACTGGGTTTATAATTACGCTTTCCGTAGATGGTATCACTTTAAAGTTTAAACGTTCAAAGGGGACTACAGATTTACTAACATTTGTTTGGTCTGCTATAATTGCAGAATTGTTAGTAAAAACACTAGTTGGGATATTTTTACTGTTAGTAAAAATATAATTTTGTGAGTCTTTAACAGTCATACTGCTTGCTCGGTCACCAACTTTTAATGAAAATGAGTCAGAGTTCTGTATTGTGTTGTTGCTATTATATTTTGTATAATAGTAATTTAATTTATTTCCAACTAAATTATTATTTTCAAAAATATTTTCACTTGCTTCGTAGATGTAAACAGCATAACTTGTATTATTTAATATGTTGTTTTCTTTAATTGTATTTAAGTTGCTTAGTCCCGTTAGGTCTACGCCTCTAACATTTCCAGTTATTGTATTTTTAGAAATTATATTATTACTACTTCCGGATTGTAATCTTACACCAGTTTTAGAGCTACCTTTTATTTCGTTGTTAACTACCTTGGCAGTGCTATTGTTTGACAATAAAACTCCGTACTTAGAACCATCTATAATATTATTACTTATTGTTGTTTCTTGTGTGTCATAAAGCTTAATAGTATAATCTCTTCCATTGTTGCTAAAGTTATTACTTGAAATAGTATTGCCGGTAGGATTGTCGGCCGACATATATATTCCTTTGAAGTTTCCTGTGACTGTATTATTTTCAAATCTATTAAAGTCAGCTCCTGTTATTCTTGCGCCAAAAATGGAGTTTGAATTTATTGTATTGTTTCTAATTATATTAAATTTAGGTTTTCCATCTCCGCTTGTTGGAATATCGCTACCTTTGTAAAAATATGTTCCATAGGTGGAATTTTCAGAAAAGTTATTATTTTCAATAATATTATTTGAACTTCCGACGCTAAATCTTATTCCTCTTTTATTAAATTTTGCTATGTTATTTGAAATTTGATTATTATGACTATCAAAGATAGCTATGCCAGAATCTCCATTATTATAAAGCTCGTTATTTCTAACTGAAGATTCATTGGTATTACGATGAAGCATTATTCCATTCCCTCTGTTGTAAGAAGAAATATTGTTAGTTATAGTTAAATTATCACATCTTTGTGATCCTATTATTCCATGATATCCATTGTGGTGGACATAATTTCCGTCAATAACGAGATTGTCGGAATCATCGTGAGGATCAAGGCCATACATTTTATTGTTATAAACCTCGTTATTAATAAATGTCATAGCTTCAGCTCCATAAGTATAGACTCCAAAGTAATTGTCGTGAATTTTACTGTTTACCACATCTCCATAAACTCCAACGATATCAAATATTGATGGTCCAATTGTATCTTGTCCAAGTACTTTCCATGAAAGGCCATATGCTTCTGATCCAGGATATCCAAGATAGCCTATATCGCTATTTACTATATCCATTCTTGATTCTCTCGGCGTTACCCCATCTATATCTAAACGGGATCGTACTCTCATATAAGCTCTGCCGTAGGTTAGATATTCTGTATCTGGTACATTTATACTTTCGTCCCAAGAGGTTATTTTTGATCCATTAATATCTATTGACCCCCAGTCAGCTAAAACCGTAATAAAGCTGTGTAAATCCGCAGCATTGTTGCTTCTTAGTCTTAGTTCATTAACATCACCACCAGCTGAAGATCCGTGTATAATAAGCTTTGATCCTTCTTGAACTAGCAAATTTGCACCTAAAAACCAAATTTTTTCTACAGGATTTATTAAATCAAGAGGCATTGTTTTTGATCCCAGAGCTTTTATTTGAGTTAAAGTGCAGGTTGCGCCACCAGTAATATAAATTCTATTAGAGGAGCTTGCCCATCTAATATTTTCGGCGGTACATAGCCCTGGCTCTATTGCTAAGGCATCATTAGGGGTAATAATAACAAGGGCAAAAAGAAAAACGATTGCCATTAAAATCTGTTGAATTTTTTTAACTTTTTTCATAGTTTTTAGTTATAATTAGCGTATATTATCTATACTTAAAGACTAGGATATATTATTCTTTTTGTCAATTCTTTAGCGGGTTTTTTAGAACTTTTCTATAATATTATCATTACCGTCAATTAATTTTATTTCTATTTCATTACTATTTTTTGTTAAGCTGTTTTCAATTATATTTCTATCGGCATTTTTAATATAAATTCCTTTTTCGTTATCTTTAATTCGGTTGTTAATAACGATATTATCAGTTGCTTTATCATAAATAAATACGCCGTTTGTATTATTTATAATATTATTATTTTCTATATAGTTTTGAGAAGATTCAGAGTTGGCTCTAATTCCGCTTTTATTTTTAATAATCTTATTGTTTGAAATTAAATTATTATGTGAGTAATAAAAGGCAATTCCGTCTGTATTTCTAATTAATTCGTTATTTTCCACAATATTGTTGTTGGACTTTGAATGGAGTAGTATACCGTGTAATTTGTTGTCAGAAATATTATTATTCTTAATTTTATTATATAAGCATTGGTTTGAGGCTATTATTCCATTTTTACCGTTATTATTAATTTTATTGTTTTTGATAGTAAAATTATTGGAATTATTATGAATATTTAGACCATGCTCTATATTATTGTAAATTTCATTATTTTCAAAAATCATCCCAGTAGCGCCGAAAGTATAGGCTCCATAGTAGTTATCATGAATTTTATTATTTGTTACTGTTCCAGTAATTATATGTTTGGCAAGGCTATTGTCGGGTATTTCCCAAGACAAACCATACATATCTGAAATTATTTCCTTATGTTTATTGTTGCTTTTATATCCTAAAAAAGCTAATTCAGACTTTGTAATGTCCATTCGGCCATCATATTTTGCTAAAATAAAGCTTCTTCCATCGTTGGGATTGGTATCAGGAGTAGATATATTTTCGTCCCACGAAGTTATTTTTGTGTCATTTATTAAAATATTACCACCAAAAGAAATTATCCAGACAAAATCATCTTTATCACTTTTTAGTTTTAACCAAGATATTTCATCTTTATCTATAATTAAAGTCGCCCCATCTTCAATAAATAGATTTACTTTTAGCAACCATTCTTTGTTTTCAAGTTTTTCTATAACGTCTTTATTCTTTAAATTATTATATATATTGTTAAAAGTCACTATATTTTTATTGCCCCTTATTGTAATTGTATTTTTTGATTCATCTAAAATTATTCGTCTATCTTTAAGGGAGAGTAGTTTTTCTTTATCGAGAGTGTTTTTAAGTTCGGATACAGGGAATATAATTTTTTCACCTTTCTTTATATAACTAGAACCTAAAAGTATAGCGTTGTTAGCGTTATTAATTTTAGATAGGTTGCTATTGTAAATTTTAGCAATATTTGCTAGGGTTTCATTTTTCTTTGCCTCATAATATTTTAGCTGGCTTACAGCTATTTTATCTAAAATAGACTGTTTAGGGCTGTTAAGATTCAAATTAGAAGTATCGCTAAAGTCTATATTAATTGAAATTTCATTATCTTCAGAGTTAGTAATATTTTCGTTAGAAACAAATTTTTTATAATTACCTACGCTAAAACTTAAAATAAATAATATCGATAGGGTTGCAAGGTAAGGTGTGTATGTTTTTAATATTCTCCAAAAACGACCACTAACTGATTGAAGTCGGTTTTTATCCCAACGTGTTATCCATCCTTGTTGTCTAACTGTGACCATTGCATAAATCTTTAAAACGGCCAGTAAATATGTAGTTAAAATATATGCTGGTAGCGTTGAAATATCTGATGGGTTATTTTTAAAGTGGGGGTATAGTTTTATTCCACGACTAAAATGCCACCAAATAAGTAAAATGCCAGCTACTAGCCAATGACCCCAAATAATTGAAAATATAAAATAAATAGGTCCAAGAACGAGTGTAAATGGTTGGGTAAATCTATCGATCATATGGAAGGCTAAAAATTTCTCTCTTTTCCATATCCACTTACTGCCCAGAGATTTAAGGTCGGATCTATAGGTGTTCCTTGTCCATCTTATTTGTTGTTTTAGTAAGGTGATTAATTCTGGTGCTCCAGGGGTTAAAACTAGCGCATTACTTTGATATCTAATTTTCCAACCGTCTTGTTGAACTAGTCTCGTAAGGCATTTATCGTCTCCGCTTATACATTTTTTACCTAAAAATGTTTCGTTATCTAGATCATCGGTTAAGCTTTTAATGGCACTTGCTCTATATATAGCAGTTCTTCCAGAGATACAGGTTAGTCCATTTGCAACCGTTGCAAGATATGTCATTTCATCATAATATCTATGGTCAACATGAATATTAAATAATTTACGAGCAAGAGTATCGGCATTTAGAACATCTTGCCTTGGACCAACTCCACCCACTTCAGGGTCTTTAAAGGGGGCCATTAAGATATTTTTTATATTAGGCTCCCAAATGGTGTCACTATCTACAAGCGCAATAATTTTATATTTAGCTATTTTAATACCATCTGATAACGCCTCTCTTTTGCCAGGTTTTTTAGTTATTATAAGTTTAGCAATTTGTGGATTTTCGGATCTAAATCTTCTGAATTCTTCTATGCAATCGGTATCGGTGTAATCTATTACAGCAATAATTTCATCTGGTTTATTTTGCTTCCAAGATTCAAGTGCTCTTTTAAAAAGGTCTAATTCCTCGTTATATACAGGGACTATAATTGAAAGTGTGTCAGTATAGCCATTTTCTTTAATTGGTTTATATTTTCTAGATACTATTTTTTTGACAGCCCAAATAGACCAACGATAAAGGCCAATAAAACCTAATGGAAAATAGGGAATTAAAATATTAAAATAGTTGTTTAATTGTTCAAACATGTAAAAATAATTTGAGAGGTAGTCTACTATATAGACTACCTCTCAGTAAAGGGTTAATTAGCTATTTGCCACTATGTCTTTTTTGTTTGCCGCTATTATCTTGCAAGCCTTCATTTACTTTAATTGTTGCTTGCAACAAGGGCATCTGGATATCCAAGTTTTCTTTTACCCAGGAGAGCAGGGCAGTGGTATCTTTTGGGAGACAGCTTCCACCGTAGGGGCCTAAGTTTTTAGTCCCATACCTTGGGCTCCACATTGCTTCAGCACTTCCTATTACTAGGTCAAAAACTTTGTCTGCATTTATCCCAGTCATATTGCAGATAGTCCTCATTTCATTAAAAAAGGAAATCTTGCAAGCATTAAAAAGATTATGAACGTATTTTTGCATCTCAGCTTCTCTTAGAGAAACTCGATGTACGGGGCACTTGTAATGGCTATAAATTTTTTCTAGCATTTCACCTGATTTATTATCAAGTTCACCAATAGTTATAATCCAGGGATTTTTAAAGTCATCTTCATTAGAGATCTCTCTTAAATACTCAGGATTCATACAGACTCCAAAATCTTTACCAGCTTTTTTACCAGAATATTTTTCTAAAATTGGGATTAGGTTATCTTCAGTGGTTCCAGGTGGAACCGTACTTCTTACAATTACTAAACAATAACGCTTTTGATTTTTGATAACACTACCCAGATTAGCAACGGCAGACTCTAAAAAATTTAACTCAATCTTGTTGTCGCTTGTTGGTGTCGAAACAGTTAAAAAGTAAAAATCTTTTTCTTCATCACCTAATGAGTGCGGATCACAAGTTTGATAAGCTTCTTTTTCTAGCTTAGCTAGGGTGCGAGGATTTATGTCGCAAAAGACAACGTTGTGCCCAATATTTATTAAACCTTTTCCTGTAGCCTGACCAACAACACCGCTTCCTATCACCGCTATTTTTTTCATGATATTGCTCCTCTTTTTGGGTTAAATTAAAGATATTTAGATTTGATTTAAAGACATAATGACTTGTAATGAACCACGAAAACTTTTTTAGGTTTTCATAACAGCATTTCACATTTATTAATATTTGTCAAGATTTTTTAGGTAATTTATGGATTTTAAAAAACATTTTTAATTGCATAGATAAAACCTTAGGAAAGTAAAATAATAAATAAACTGTTTACACTATTGACACATATTTATTTAAACCATATTATATTATAATAAATAAAAACAAAATTATTCGTACATTTTTTATAAAAACGTTCTTTCTGATGTTTCGAAGAAAATTCGAAATCAAAATTAAATAAAACAAAAAGCTAATTTGCGTAAAATAGGCAATTAGTAGGAAAACAAAAATAGTTTTCTTTACAAAAATAACTCTCAAAACAAGGACAGGGCTAATTTTTTTATGCTCAAAAATGAAATTTCTCCTCTTATTTATTGCTTAACTAAGCTAAATAAAGAATTTAAGAGGAGTAGTAAGTGGAGAGATTTTAAAATAAATTTAATATAAAATTGTTTAATAAACTTAAAAAAAATATGAAAGGAAGATTTTCAAGAACAGGGGGGATGTTTAAAAAAGGACTTTATTATTTTTTAATGTTTCTATTAATAATGCCTTTTAATCTTTTAATGGCTGTTAATACGGCAGATGCTGCTATATTAGGTCAAGCCGTTACTATTAACGAGGTAATGGTAAATCCTAGTAATGTTAGTGATTATAACGGTGAATGGATTGAGCTTTATAATCCTGCTAGTGGTGATGTTGATATTAATGGTTTTACTATTAAAGATGGGGACAGTGATAGTCATGTTATAGATAATGGAGGATCATTAATTATTCCAGCTGGAGGTTATCTTGTTTTAGGGAAGAATGGTAATATGTCTACTAATGGTGGCGTTACTGTTGATTATGTCTATGGTAGTGATATTGATTTATCAAATACTGAAGATGAAATTATTATAACAGTTAATTCAATTGAAATTGACAGAGTGGAATATGATAATACCTGGTCATTTGATAGTGGTAAGTCAATGCTTTTAACAGATTGGTTATTAGATAATAACGTTAAAGATAGTTGGTGTACATCTAGTTCATCTTATGGAGATGGTGACCTTGGTACCCCTGGTGTGGAAAATGATATATGTGGGGGAGAAGTAGTTTGTACCGATGAAGATGCCGATGGATTTTCTGTTGAGGGTGGTGAGTGTGGAGTAATTGATTGTGATGATACTGATGAGTTAATTAATCCAGATATGGCTGAAGTGTGTGGTAATCTAGTAGACGAGGATTGTAGTGGGATGGCTGATGAATGTGAGGCTGTGTGTGGAGACAGTAAGGTAGATACAGGCTTGGGCGAAGAGTGTGACGATGGTAACGTAGAAGACGGTGACGGATGTAGTTCAACTTGTGAAATACAAAGAATCGATTGTCCATTTACTGCAGTTGAAGGAGAATCTTATATTATTGACTTTACCGATAAGCTGTATTCAAGCAGAGATCTTGAGTATCAACAGCTAGTTAATGCTTTTATCCCAGCAGGAGACTATAAAGTTACTTTAGTTGCTTTTGACGGTAAACCAGACAGGGATGTTAGCCTTGCTCAGTTAAACGAACAATACGACGTTATATTACAAAACAATGGTCAATTTGTAGCACAATCAGGAATCACGGAGGACCTAGAAGATAACGTATTGTTTGCTTCAAAAGTTAATGTTGTTAATAATTCATTAACTTTAAGTACGGATATTAACGAGGTAGTTGCTAATCATTCATTTTATTATGATAATACTAGTGCTAATAGCGTGGAGCCAATATGCGCCTTCTTTGAGCCAGCCCCATCTTGTGGTAACGGTATTGTAGAAACAGACTTGGGCGAAGAATGTGACGATGGGAATACAGAAGACGGTGATGGATGTAGCTCAATTTGTGAGATACAAAAAATCGATTGTCCATTTACTGCAGTTGAAGGAGAATCTTACGTTGTTAACTTTACCGAAAGACTATATTCAAGTAAAACTTATGACGATAGTTATGAATTAGTTAATGCTTTTATCCCAGCAGGAGACTATAAAGTTACTTTGGCTGCTTTTGACGGAAAACCAGATAGGGATGTTAGCACTATTCAGTTAAATGAACAATACGACGTTATATTACAAAATAATGGTCAATTTGTAACAAAATCAGGAATGACCGAAGATTTAGAAGATAGCGTGCTTTATGCTTCAGAGGTTAATGTTGTTAATAATTCATTAACTTTAAGTATGGATATTAACGAGGTGGTCGCTAATCACCCATTGTATTATAATAATGCTAGTGCTAATAGTGTAGAGCCAGTATGTGCTTTCTTTGAACCAGCTCCTACTTGCGGTAACGAAGATGTAGAAGATGGCGAAGAATGTGACGATGGTAATACAGAAGATAGTGATGGATGTAGTGCAACTTGCGAAATAGAAGCAGGCGACATCTTTGGTGTTAAATTTAACGATATAAATGCTAATGGAGTATTAGATGCAGGTGAGCCAAATTTAGAAGGTTGGGAGATTAATTTGTATGACTACGCAGTTTCTACCACTACTCCAATTTCAGTTGCTACAACTACTATCTCTGGTTATTCTTTCCCAAATCTTGATTTCGGGAGCTATGTAGTTACAGAGGTTAATCAAGCTGGCTGGACTCAAACTACGCCAACAACCACTGAAACAATAATTTTAAGTAACGATAATAAATCTGTTGAGCTTAATTTTGGGAATGCTCAACCGTCAGTTTGTACTGACTTAGATCAAGATACTTACGCTATTGAAGGTGGTGAATGTGGTATTGTTGACTGTGATGATACGGATCCATTAATTTTTGAAAATTGTGAACCAACTTGTACGCCTGGTAACGACAATGATAACGATGGTTATTATTCTGGTGGCACTTGTTCTCCATTTGATTGTGATGATAATAGTGCTAGTAAGACTACTGACTGTGGGGGCGGTGGAGGCGGTGGACCGACCGGTTTATATATCCATTCAGAAAGAGTAGGTGGAACTACTACGAGTACAGCAACTATTACTTGGCATACTAATAAAAGTGCTGACAGTAAAGTTGTTTGTAGTTTATCCCCAATAGTTAATAGCAATCTGGGAAGCTGGCCAGAATTAGGATATGGAGCCCCAACCGGAAGTGATGCTACTTTTAAGACTTTTCATACAATAGTATTAGACAATCTTTTGATTAACACTAATTATTATTGTCGAACTATTTCAAAGACTTCTAGTCAGCAAGCTTATAGTAGTGAATTATCTTTTATAATTCTAGAAGAAGGAAGGATTCCGGCTTGTGGTGATGGTATTGTTGATTCAAATGAAGATTGTGATGATGGAAATACTATAAGTGGAGATGGTTGTAGTGCAACTTGTGGAACAGAAAGTTGTGCCGGAGCCGATTATATTTTTGAAACTAACTTAAAAGTTATTGGTGAAAATTGTCAATTACCTGGTTGGACAATTTATCAAAACCAAGATTTAGAAGATGTTTCTGTATTAGAGACAGGTCTTTACAGTGTTTATGCCCAAGTTCATAGAAGTGGCCCAGAGGAATCTCAACCAGCAGAAAACTTTATATTTACTATAAATGGTAAAGTTGGAAACATAATATTTGATAGGTCTGGTGATGAAGCTCTTCGAACTCAACTTGCCGGAGACTTTGTTTTTCTTGAAGGAGACAATACAATCGTAATGGATACAGGAACTGTATGTCCTCCAGAAAATGCACCTAACAGTGTTGATATTCAAAAAGTATGTCTATATAAAATAGAAACAGACACTTTGTGTGGCAATGGAATTTTAGAGACAGATGAGGCATGTGATGATGGAAATCTAGCCAATGGTGATAGTTGTAGTAATACATGTACTATTGAAACTGCTCCAGTTGCACCAACTGGTGGCGGAACAACACCAACCGGTGGTCAAACAGGAAATAATGATATTCCTACCTTGGAACAAACTTTAGACGATATAGTGAGACAAACTGCTAGTGATGAAGGTGAGGAAGAGGGAATTATCGGTGAAGGTGAACAATCTGGTGGGGGTGAAGTTTTAGGTGAAAAAGTTGTTAGCGAAGAAGCTGGTGATGGAACTTGTTCAACTTCAACTGGATGTGATGAAGAGGAAGGAAATTGTTTTGCTGATTGGTGGTGGTTGGTTGTTTTACTTGTCCTTGTTATTGCATACTTAGCTTATGAAAAGTACGCCGGCAAAGATGAAGAAGGTTTCCCCAAAGATGACAAGCCATCTAATGAATAAAAATAATTAGAAATACATAAAAAGAACCCCTATTTAGGGGTTCTTTTTTTAATCGAAATACTTGACAGGATGAGTAAAAAGTGTTAGAATATCATAATGCGTTTTTCGCATTTTTATATAGTACATTTTAGTTGAAACCGGGAATGGTTATCAATTACAACTCCATAAAACCCTATTAAAGAGGAGAAGAACATGAAAAATTTGTACCCAGTAAATCGTAATGGCGGTTACCCAGGACTTCTTGCTTAGTTTTTTTTATTCCTTCGGGGACTGAAGCCAGTAACTGTTTTTGGGGTTCATGAGGCCCTGCATCTTGAAAAAGCGGTAAACGGAGACACGTTGGAAGGCGTAGAAAGCGCCGAACAAATCCGTCAATTCGGTCTTCGTATGGCTGCAGCAGCTATGAGAATATCAGATGTTCGCATTGTTGTGGACGAGGAATCACAGATGATGATCGAGGAAGCTCAGGGCGGCATTAATATGGCCCATGAAGTTCACGGTAGCGTTGTCAAAGAACAGGGGGCTGAAATTGATAAGCTCCAGAAAAAAATTGATACGCATCAAGACCTTATCAATGACTCTGCCTCAGAGCGTAATACCTCTCTCGATGAACATGAGGAAATAAAACAATTAGCAGCAAACGCCGCTTTCTTCTTTAGCGGTAAAATGCTGCCTTCTGGTAGCGAAACAGAACAACAAGCAACACAGTAAAACGCCATCCCATCCCGGAAACCTGGGAGCGCAAAATTTTATCGATAAACGATAAGATTTCTGCGCTCCCGGGTTATTTTATTTATCGCTATTTAAGCGATTTTTTTTATTGCTAATTTAAATTAATATATGGTAATATTAAAATAGTAATTAACAATATATTCTATGAATAAAAAAGTAAAAATTTTATTGATCATCACCATTATATTTTTAACTGGTTGTTCTAAAAAAATTGACTCAAGCAATAAAAAGGAAGTAGACAGTGGTCAAGTAATGCAAAACAGAGAAAACATTAACGATGACAATAAAAATGCTGAAGAGGATTTTTTAAATCAAGGAAGTGCAAAAGCGATAATAGATGAAACTGATCTGTGGATGTTTTATGAGGATAAAAATACTGGATTTAGCTTAAGATATCCTCATGATATAGTTTTTAACGGAAAAAATAATAAAAATAGCATAAATCTTTCTATTAAAATAGGGGAAATTAACTCTCTTGATGGTACTATGGGATATAACAAGGAGGTTGCCTTAAAAAACAAAAAAAACCTAGAGCAAAGAAATTTTGGGGAAGATGTTGACTTTCCTTTAAATGAATCTAAAAAACTAACAACAATAGATAGTATAAACGCTCAAGATTTTTTAGTATTATCTCGGTTTGAGGTTTGTGATATTACATTTGAAAGAAAGCTGTATTTTTTTGTCGAAGATTTTCAAGTTGTTATAACTTTAAATGGGCCAAAGAATTCTTTTGTTAATACTTTGGGTGATTATTTAAAAACAGACAAATTAAATTGCGGTGACCAGAAAATGTGGGGTGATGGTGGTCGGGTTAGTTTTTTTGAAGATTTAGAACAAGGCAATGCTCCGGAAGATGTCCAATATTGGTATAATATTTTTGATAAAATAGTTAAAACTATGACCATCTATGAGGACGATAATAATTTAAGCAATATAGAGATGCTCCAAGGTAAATGGATTTCAGTCGATGATAATAGTTCTGTAATTGAATTTAGGGATAATGAAAAGATAGATTATTATGGCGAGGAAAAGGTGTCAGAGGACGAATTTACTTTATCAGATATTTATTCCGGCAATATTTTAGAAAAAGGTACAGGGGGCACTTATTTAACTGTAGGTAGTGGCGATGATCTTTTTGAATATAGTTTAGTTAATATTTCTAGCGAAGAATTAGTATTAACATATTTATCAAGAGGGAATACTTTGAGGTATAAAAAATAACAATGAAAAAAGTTAGAATTTTAGGTGTAAATATAGATAGCATTAGTAAAAATAATGCCAACAAGGTTATTAAAGGTTTTTTAGATTCCGATAAACAACATTACATTGCTACTGTAAATCCAGAGTTTTTGATTGCCGCGAAAAAAGACGAAGAATTTTGGGAGATTTTAAATAAAGCGGATTTATCGTTAGCCGATGGATTTGGTATTGTTTTGATGTCGTATCTAATTCCCCCAAGGATAAAAAGTCATATTAGGGGGTCAGATATAACTTTTAAGTTATTGCAAGATGCTGAGGATGAGGGGTTTAAGGTTTGCATTTTAAATTGGAATACGAGTTTATCTAAAAAAGACGATATTGAAATAGTTTTAGAGAATAAATATCCAAACCTAGAGTTTTTAGTTCAAGATATTGAGCGTGGTGGAAGAGATGTAAATTTAAAAGAAATTAATGACTTTGCTCCAAAATTACTTTTTGTTACCTTGGGGGCTCGTTATCAAGAGAAGTTTATTTATACTCATTTAGAGCGTATTCCGTCAGTTCGTGTTGCTATGGGGGTGGGCGGAACCTTTGATTTTTTAACTGAGAAGATAGAAAGGGCGCCGATTTGGATGATAAAGATAGAGTTAGAGTGGCTTTGGAGACTAATAAAAGAGCCAAAATTTAGAATAAAGAGGATTTTTAAAGCAGTTATTGTTTTTCCGGTTGTTTTTATTAGAGAAAGAATAATTAACCCTCATTTTTATAGAAAGAATGTAGCTTGTTTAATGTATAAAAAGGAAGAAGGTAAAATAAAAATATTTTTAGGTGAAAGAGCTGGTGAAAAGGGTCATTTTCAATTTCCACAAGGTGGAATGGAAGGGGAAGATATTGAAATAGCAGGAGCAAGTGAGTTAAAAGAGGAAATTGGAACTAGTAAATTTACTTTTAAAGGTAAATTTGAAAATGTTTATAAATATAAATTTAGTAAAATCTCTGCCGGATATAAACATTCTAATTATAAAGGTCAAAAACAAAGCCTTTATATAACAGAGTTTATTGGTAGTGATGAAAATATAAAGCTATTTCCTTACGATTTCTCTAGTTGGAGGTGGGTTGATTTGGATAACGTATTAAATGAAGTTCATCTTGTTAGGCGTGAAGGGGTAGAAAAGTTTTTAGAAAAATTTAAAACGTTGAAAAATCTATGAATATTGCTGTTGATGTACGTACGCTTTTAGATAAAAATTATTCTGGTGTAGGGGAATATACTTATAATCTTTTAAAAAATATTTTTAAAGCAGATAAGGAAAATAAGTATTTTCTTTTTTATAATACTGTTAACAAAAATTTAATAAAAAATCTCCCTAAATTTAATTACGATAATGTTTTTTATTGCGGTTTTAGTTATTCAAATAAGCTTTTAAATTTAAGCTTTTTTTTATTTGGTTTTCCCAAGGCAGACGAGATGATTAATAAAAAGTTTAAGGATATCTTGGGGGGAGGAAAAATAGATATATTTTTTGTCCCTAATTTAAATTTTATCTCGATTTCCGATAAGTGTAGAAAAATTATTACCGTTCACGATCTAAGCTTTGAGATATTTCCAGAATTTTATAGTTTAAAAAGAAGAATTTGGCATAAAGCTATTAATTTTAAAAAACAAATTAAAAAATTTGATTCCATAATTGCTGTTTCAAAAAATACAAAAAATGATTTAATTAATATTTATGGAATAGGTTCTGGTAAAATAAAGGTTATTTATTCGGGTATTCACGATAAATATAGGGTTTTAGATAAAAAACAGTTAGGAGGTGTTAAAGATAAATATAATTTACCACAAAAATTTATTTTGTATGTGGGTAATTTAGAACCCAGAAAAAATATAGAAAGCTTTATCGAGGCGCTTAGTTATGTGTCAGAAGATGTAAAATTAGTTATTGTTGGTGGAATAGGTTGGAAAAAAAATAAAATATTTAAAACTATTAAGAACGCTGGGGCTGAGGACAGAGTTATTTTTACTGGCTATATTGATGATAATGAGAAAATTAAGATATATAATTTAGCCAAAGCCTTTATTTACCCATCGTATTATGAGGGATTTGGATTTCCTCCGCTTGAGTCTTTGGCTTGTAATACACCGGTAATAACCAGCTATTCTTCATCATTGCCCGAGGTAGTTGGGGGTAGGGCAATAATAGTTGATCCATTTAATATTTCGGAGATTAAAGAGGCTATAAAAATTGCTTTAAGTGAAGATTTTTTAATTCAAAAAAATCTACAAAAATTCACTTGGGAAATAGCTAGCAATAAGTTTATTGATAATTTATCTTATCAACAAAGAAATTTTGCTTAAAAGATAAAAATATAATATAATTACTTTAAATTAATATTATATTATGTCATTCCTGCGAAGGCAGGAATCTGAGGCATTGTTATTAATTTTTTTAAAAAACAGATCTTAGCATAGCTAGAATAATTTATATTGGAGGGAACTTATTATTAAAAAATTTTTATGGAAAAAGAAAAATTTTTAGAAGAACATGAAATAATAGATCCTGTTAAAGCTTTGGAAAATATTTCTAAAAATAGTCAGGGGGTTTCGGAATTTGCTCTAGAGGTTATCGAAAAAATGAAAAAAAAAGAAGATATGTCTCCCGAGGAAATGGATGGGGTTAAAATGATTATTAATAAGGTTGATAAAGATTTGGAATATTTGAAAGTAGAGTTGGGTAATATTAATATTGATTCAAATTAAATTTTTTTAGCTAGTTATTATATTTAATGCCTAGAGCTAAAACACAACTAAAAAAGAAGGTTGCTAAAAAGCCGGTAAAGAAAACTGGTACAATTAAAAAAACAGTGAAAAAGGCTATCAAGCCAAAAAAAGCAGTTAAAAAAGTTGTAGCGAAAAAACGAGTTGTTAAAAAGACAATAGCAAAGAAGAAAATAGTAAAAAAACCAGTAGTTAAAAAAGCTGTTAAGAAAAGCGTAGTAAAGAGCAACTTGCCTAAAAATGAAGGAAAAAAGTCTTCATCTAGTTTTGCTGTGGGAAAAAGAGAAAACAAGAGATTATTTTCTCCGGATGTTTTTGGTACTCCGCAAATTGGCAGCCCTTACTTTAATACAATAAGAAGACAAATTGAAGTACAAAGACTTGTTCAAGGGCAAAATATTAATAATACATCTGAAGAATTTGGGAGTATAAAAAACTCTTTTATCGAAAGCTTTGAAGAAACGAAAAGTTCTGGTGAATTAAAAAAAGAAAAAGTTATTTTTGTTAAAAAAGAAAATGATATTAGTATTGATTTTGATTTGAAGGTTTTTGATGGTTCGCCCCATGTTGTTGATTTGCAAAGTAAAAACACTCATGAAATTAAAGAGTTAATTAGTGGTAAGCAGGAAAAGCGTAATTTGCCACTGCAATATTTACCAGTAAAGGCAAAAGCTAAGAAAATAAAACCAATAAAAAAAGTAAAGCTTAAAACAGAATTAATGGTTAAGCCTAATTTAATAAATGAAGATTTAATCTGGGAAAAAAGGAAAAACGATGAAAAAATAGGTTTTTGGAAGACGTTAATTATGCCTATTTATACTATTTTTCATTGGGCAGAAAATTTATTTATTGATTTATCTAGCTTAACAAGAGGGAAGTTTCCCAGGGTTTTTAGGTTTTCTCTACCGGACAAATGGCATAAATCATTAGCTACTTTTGTAATATTGTGTCTTATGTTCGTTCTTCCTTTTGAGTCTGTTTTTATATATAGTGCTACCGATAAAAAGGGTATTGTTTTGGGTGAGGCTACTACAGCTATAGATAGTTTGAAAATGGGAGGTGAGTCGGTTTTAGATAATAATTTGGTAAAAGCTAATTATTACTTTCTTGAGTCTCTGGGGAACTTTGAAAAAGCAAATCAGGAATTAACAGATATAAACTCTTTTATTATTAAGTTGTTGGAAAAAACCCAGCTTGATGGCGGTAGAGTTTCAAGCGGTAAAAACCTAGTAAGTTTTGGCGAGAGCGTGAGTAGATCAGCTGTTTATTTAAATACTGCTTTGGTAAGCTTGATTTATAGTGATGAAAACAGCGAGATGTCATCAATTAAGGTTAATGATACTGTGATTGAGGGGGTTAACTTGCCGGGAGATATTTTAACAAAAATTTCTTCTGTTAAGGGTAATGTCTTTTTGGCAGCCCAGGAGCTAAGGTTAGCTAATAATAATTTAAAGAATGTTAATTTAGATGTTTTAGAGGATGGTGATAGGGAAAAAATATTAAGAATAAAAGAAGTTTTACCAGTTTTAATTTCATCACTCGATAATTTTCATGAACTTTTGGGAAGTTGGGAGCTTATCTTGGGCAAAGATCAGTTTAAAAGATATCTTCTTGTTTTTCAAAATAACTATGAACTTCGAGCGACCGGTGGATTTATTGGCAGTTATGCTTTAATGGATATAGATGAAGGAGTAATTGAGGGCGTTGAGATGCCAGGCGGAGGTAGTTATGATTTGCAGGGCGGTCTTAATAAAAGAATTAGTGCCCCAGAGCCATTTTACTTAATATCTCCTTTATGGCAGTTTCATGATGCAAATTGGTGGCCAGATTTTCCAACTTCAGCTAGAAAGCTTATGCATTTTTATGAAATTAGCGGCGGTAGAACGGTTGATGGTGTTATTGCTATGACGCCACAGATGATTATTGATTTACTTAAGATTACCGGCCCAATCGAAATGGAGGAGTATGATGAAGTTGTAACCGCTGATAATTTTATGTGGGTGACGCAGTATAATGTTGAGTTGGAGTATGATAAAGAAGAAAATAAGCCAAAGAAATTTTTAAGTGATTTATGTATAAAACTTTTAAGTAGAATTACAGATAAAGATATTTTAGCGGATCAGGGCGGAGTTTTAGGTTTTGTTAACATTTTAAGCCGAGCTGCAAGGAAAAAAGATTTACAGTTATATTTTGATGATAGCAGTGTTCAAAATGTTATAGAGAAATATTCATTAGATGGGGGTATTAAAAATACCGATGGTGATTATTTGATGGTTATTAATACCAATGTTGGTGGTGGTAAATCTGATAGCGTTATCCAGCAAACTATTGACCTGGAGAGTAAAGTCGGTAGAGATGGCTCTATCTTTAATAAATTAACAATCAAAAGAAAGCATAATGGTAATCCTGACGATTTTTTTCAACGAGTAAGAAATGTTAACTGGTTAAGAGTTTATGTTCCGGAAGAAGCAGAACTTATTGCTGTTCGTGGTTTTGAAAAACCAGGTGGAGAATTTTTTAGAAAACCAGACGGTGAGTTGGAGATAGATAAAGATATAAATGAATTAGATGGCGGTTATATGATCGATGAAGATAGTGGAACCAGAATATACGATCAATTTGGAAAGACAGTTTTTGCTAATTGGTCGATGATTGATTTGGGAGAAGAGGCGTTAATTGAGATTGAATATAAATTACCTTTTGGGTTATTTAAAAAAGAAGTCGTAGAAATTGAAGAAGGTCTTATAGATAAAATAGTATCTTCATTTATTCAAGAGGAAGATATTCCATTCAGAGATTTGAGGAGTCATACTCTTTTAGTGCAAAAACAATCTGGTATTGATTCTAATTTTAATTATAAATTAGTTGTTCCGTTTAATTGGGATACTGTTTGGGTTAAATCCCCAAGTGATAATACTCCGGATAGATTAACTTATGATAAATTTTTTGGGAAAATTTTTGAGATAAAATACCCGACTTTACCAAATCTATAATAAAAGGGTATAAAATACCCGACTTTACCAAATCTATAATAAAAGGGTATAAAATAAAAAATATTATGTTAAAACTTAGAAAAAAATCTCGTGATGATGATGAGTTGAGTTTTGAAAGTAAAAAGATTAAAGATGATTTATCAGAGATTTATGGAGAGAGTTCTGGTGAGGAAAAGGTTGATATGGAAAAATTGGATAAAAAAGCAAAAGGGGGGATAAAAATGTTTTTTACGACATTTTTTTCTTGTTCTTTTTTAATTTTTTTATTCTTTATTGTGGGCTGGGTTATATTTAATAGACAAGACAATCCAGTGGATACTATCAACGAAACAAAGAGTATTCTTTTGACAGTAGATTATCCAAGTGCTGTTTCCTCTGGTGAAAAGATTACCTATAAAATTAAATATGAAAACAGGGATAAAGTTGAGATGACAAAAATGCAACTTCTTTTAAGTTATCCAGAGGGGTTTATTTATGAATCATCTTCAGTCGAGTCGGATAATGCTTACAATAGCATTTTTACTCTTGAGGACTTAGAACCGTTTAAATCAGAAGAAATAGAAATAGTTGGTCGATTGGTCGGTGACGAGGGGGTAGATAAGCCACTTTTAGTTTCACTTTCTTATGAGCCGGCTAATTTTTCCTCAGAGTTTCAGGAGTTGACTACGGCAAAGACTCAAATATCGTCAGCCGCGGTTTTCGTTGGTGTTTTTGGTGTTCCACAGATAATTCCCGATCAAGATTTAGAGTATAGTATAGAGGTGACTAATAACTCCAAAGAAGATATCGATAAATTAAGATTAATAGCAATTTATCCAGAGAATTTTGAGGTTAAAGAATTTGAGGTAGATCCAATTAAAGATATTGAGGTAATTGGACTTGATTTTGGTGTCGAATATGATGTTTGGGATATAGCTAAGCTAGAAAAAGACGAAGAAAAGAAATTTAAAATAACAGGAGTGTTTTCGGGTGAGATTAATGAAGATCAAATAATTTTAGCCAGAGTAGAAATAGGCGATGGTGAGGATAATTATAACTTAATTGCCGAGAATTTTATTGCAGTTAAAGCAGTAGGAAAGGAAATTGGGCTAGATTTAATATTAAATGGTGGTAGTGAATTAAAATCTGTTAGTTTAGGTGATAGCTTGAGTTATTCGATAGTTTATGAAAATAAAGGGGAAAGTGATTTAAAGGATGTAGAGGTTAGGGCCCATCTTAAGGGATATCAGGGAGAAAAGGAAGTTAATTTAATAGACTGGGACAGCCTTAATGATGAAAATAGTGGTTTAGTAAAAAATAATGAGATTGTTTGGACTAGTGATGAAATATTAAAGCTTAGTTCTTTTTCTTCAAAAGAGGAGGGAGTTATTGATTTTTTCGTTGATTTACTTAAGTCAACGGATATTTTAAGCAATCTTGATCCAACGGCTGGCGATTTACAGCTTAGGAGCTGGATAGAGATGAGTGTTGGAAAAATTGGAGATGCAGAGGTTGAATTGGTGGTAAAAAGCAATAAAATTACAGTTGATATAAATACAGATTTAGTAATTGACGCCCAGGCTCGTTATTTTAATGATGATAATATTGCTGTTGGTTCTGGTCCATTGCCGCCAAAAGTTGGTGAAGATACTAAATATAGGATATTTTGGACAGTAGAAAACAGCTTGCGGGAAGTTAAAGATCTAGAAATTAAGGCAACTTTGCCAGATCAGGTTACTTGGTCGGATAAAACAAATAAAGATATTGGCGGTGTTAAATTTAATGAAACAACTAGAGAAATAAGCTGGATAATTTCATCTTTACCGGTTAACGTTAAAAAGGGGAGTTTTGATTTTGAAGTAGGAATTAAACCAGCTGAAGAAGATAGAAATAAAATATTAATTTTACTTGGAGAAACTTCTCTCCGTGGGGTTGATGGTAAAACAAAAGTAGAGATTAAATCAGTCCATAAACCACTAACAACTGATTTAGAAGATGATCCAATTACCTCAGGCAGAGGATTGGTGGAGTAGAGTATGTTTAAAGTTACAAAAAAGATTAAAAAAAACAATCTAAGGCTTGGAAAATTAAAAACAAAAAACGGAGTAATTGAAACTCCGTTTTTTATGCCTGATGCAACAAGGGGTTATATAAAATCTTTAAGCAAGAATGATTTAGATATTATTGGAATAGTCCCAATGGTGGTAAATACTTATCATCTTTATTTGCAACCAGGGATGAAGATTATTAAAAAGGCCGGTGGTATTCATAAGTTTATGAATTGGGATAAGCCACTTTTGTCTGATAGCGGTGGTTATCAGGTCTTTTCTTTGGTTCATAAAAATCCTAAGATGGGTAAAATTACTGACAATGAGGTCATTTTTAGATCTCCTCTTGATGGGTCGTTGCACAAAATAACGCCAGAAAAATCAATTCAAATACAGTTTGATTTAGGTATTAATATGATGGTTTGTTTTGATGATCCTCCACCAAATGATCCTAATAAAGAGAAGATTAAAGACGCCGTAGAGAGAACAATTAGATGGGCTAAAAGATGTAAGGTAGAATATGATAAGCAGGTTAAAAGGCGTAAAATAAAAGATAGTGATAGGCCGTTAATTTTTGGTGTAGTTCAGGGCGGATCTTTTGTTGATTTACGTAAATACTGTGCCGAAGAGTTAATTAAGATCGGATTTGATGGATATGGTTTTGGGGCGCGTCATGTTGATGAAAAAGGTAATTTTATGAGTGAAATTTTAGAGAAAACAGCTAGTTTTATTCCGGAAGATTCTTTGCGCTTTGCTCTTGGGGTTGGAAATCCTAATGATATTGTAAAATGCTCTTCTTATGGCTGGGATATGTTTGATTGCGTTATACCGACACGTGAGGCTCGTCATGGTCGAATATTTTTATGGCAGGGTAAAGGCGATATAAAAAACAAAAACTTTTATAAAACGATAAATATAACTAATGCTAAATTTAAAGGTAAATTAAATCCAGTAGATAAAAATTGTGACTGTGAGCTTTGTAAAAATTATTCTAGCGGGTATTTGCATCATTTATTTAAAATGAATGAAAGCTTAGGTGCTCGTTTGGCTAGTATTCATAATTTAAAGTTTTATCTTGACTTAATGAAAAAAATTAAGCATAATAAGTAGAATTGTTAAAAATATTTAAGAATAGGAGGGGTATTTATGACGTTATTGTTCTTTGCAGTTTTTGGCATGGTAGTAGTATTACCACTTGTGGGTGTTTTTTGGGGGCTTATTTTTACTCCATGGCCATTTAATAGTTGGGAAGATATTAATGAAATTAAGGAGGTTAATTAGAATGGACACGGAGGAAAAGGCTAAGTTATTAGCTAAATATGAAATCGGCTGGTGGAAAGCCCATCATCGAAAAGATAAGGAGTCTTTTATTCAAAATATGGTTAATCTTTATGAACTTCAATTTGGAATAAAAAGATCAATAGCTGTGTCAGCCGTTTACGCTAGGCTTGAGGCGGCTGATTATCATGATGTAGCCGAGAAAAAAGAAGATGGTGGTTATCAGGATGAGGCAGATATTTATTGGAAGGCTGCCGAAGATTCGTTAAAAAAACATTTTGAAATTCTGGAAAAAGGAGAATTAAATTAATTTTCTACGAGGATTCCATCAAGGGATCCTTTTTTATTTTATCCCGCACCAAAATTATCATCCGATCTTAGTTATAAAAAATTAAGTAAAAAATATAGTTAATAATATATGATATTTCTTATTGGTGCGGGATTTACTAAAATAAATTTTATTGTTATTATTAACCTATAGAATAGGTTATTTTAATGATGATGAAATCATTTGATTTTTTGTGTTACAAGTGATAAAATGTTTGTATATGCAAATTAATAAAAATAATTATGGGGGGCAAAAAAGACGTTAAAAAACAAGTTAAAACAGAAAACTCTATATTAGATTCGTCAACTGACGAAAAGAAGAATCCATGGCAAATATTGATGTTTGCTGCAATTCTTATTATAATTCTGTATTTGTTTAATCTTTTTTTTGGAGCCCAAAATGATAATAAAGTAGATGTATCAATAATCCAGGAAAAACAAGATGAGCTGAGTAAGGATTGGCCAGCCAGTAATTCAAGAGCAGTAGTTGATAAAGAGGAAATGAAAACCGACTACAGGTCTGTTGTAGATAGTATTAAAGGTTCTTTCTTGAAAATTGAAGACAGACAGTCTAATGAAGAATTAGCAAGATTTAGCTACGATTCATTGGATAAGATGTTTAAAGCGGTTGTTCCCTTAATTAATAAACCATTTCATTTAAAATTAACCCTCGCTCTTAATACTATAAACAAGTTATCGATACTAGGCGAAGAAGATAATAGTGAGTTAGTTGAAGAAGTAGATAGACTAGATAGTATTTTAGAGGAGTGGCAATAAAATGCCCAAAAGATCATTAAATCTTAAAAAATTTAATATATTTGTTTCGACGTTAACTATTTTAATTTCGTTTCAATTTTTAGTGTTACAGCCAATTTTATTTTGGCTTTTAGTTTTTTTAATGTTTTGGGTAATTGTTTTTTCTGTTTGGAAAATTTTACCAAAAAATGTTGCTATACGTAGGGAGCTTAGATCAGGAGATAGTATCTTTTTAAAATTAAAAACAGTCTTTAAAATAGCAGTAGAGGATAGGAATTATACGTTTTTTATGAGTCCAATTTTCTTGCTTTTTGGTACTTTATCCTTTATTCTTTTTTTAAAAAATAAAATTTTGATTCAGATTTCTGTTTTATTTTTTGTTTTTTTATATTTTTTATTTTTAGATAGTTTATATTCTTATTTTTATAATAAAGAAAGTTATTTTTTAGAAAATATTTTTACGGTTATAAATTTTACTTCGTTATTTTTGATTTATTCTAGCTTGTTTTCTTTATTTGTTATTTTTGGTGTATCACTTTGGTTGGTTATTGGTTTGTTTTTGTTTTTTACTTTTTTATCAAATCACCAGATATTTCATATATATCGAGTTTTAGATAGAATTAATTATTTTTATAATATAGCTATAACCCTGGTAATGGTTGAAATTTTTTGGGCTTTAACATTTTTGCCAACAAGCTTTTATGTTAATGGATTAGTTCTTCTTAGTGTTTATTATTCAATTATGGGGATTAGTTATTTTCATTTAAAGGGATTACTTGATAGAATAAAAATAGTCAGACATTTGATAATAACTTTAGTTATAATACTATCTGCGCTTACTACCGCCAGGTGGTTTTAATTAAAAAATTTAAAAATAAATTATGAAATTATTTCAACGATTAACAATTATTTTTTTAACCGCCATTATTGGTTTTATTGCAGGTGTTTGGGGAGCTCTTATGGTTGAAAATTTATATCCAACAGAGCTTATTTGTTGTAATGGATCGGTAGATGAAAGTAATAATGATCAGGCTGGCGGAGTTTTAATATTTAGGGATGATAAAAAAATATTAAAAGATGTTTCTGTGGGTACTATAGAAAAGAGCATTATCGGTATAGCAAGGGCTAAAAAAGAATCGACTAATATTTTAGATAATTATTATTTACCACAGGATATAATTGCTTATGGGTTCGTTCTTACTGACGATGGTTGGATTGTTACAGTTGCTGATAATCTGGAAAAGGAAATTAGTAGCGATTTAGTTATTTTAAGCGAAGGCAGGGTTTTGTCTTTTAAGGATAAGGTTTTAGATCCATCAACAGGTGTTTTGTTTTTAAAGGTTGAAACGGATGGCAGTGTTTTAAATCCTATTAAAATTGGAGAATCAGATAGGGTGGAAATTTTAGATGAACTTGTTAGCGTTGATTTATTTGGTAATACCTCTAAACATACTTTGGTTAGTGTTGATAGTTTTGATAATTTAGTCCAATCTAGTGAAGTCTTGGGTCGTAGGTTTGTGGTAAGCGGAGAAAGTGTGTCGGGAGTTCCTCTTATTAATTCAAGCGCCGAAGTTGTCGGAATAGCTGATAGAGGCGATGAAGGGGTGATTAAAATGATTCCAATTAGTTATTTTAAGAATAAAATAGCTCAAGTTTTAAAGGACGGAAATATAGAGAGAACTCTTTTGGGTATTAATTATATTGATTTAGCCGAATTCTCACAAAGCGGTCAATTTTTAGATGGTGTCAGCCAAAAGAGGGGGGCCTTTGTCTTTTCTCCGCAGATTACAGATGCCGTCCTTAGTGGCAGTCCCGCCCAGAAATCTGGTTTAAAATATAAAGATATTATAATTTCTATTGAGGATGAAGAGCTGGGTGTAAATAAAAATATAAGTGAGATAATTCAAGAATATAAATCAGGGAGTGAGGTAAATTTAGAAGTTTTAAGGGGTGGAAATAAATTAAATTTAAACGTTAAATTAACTAATATTAAATAAATTAACTTTTAAATTTTTAGGAGGGATTTCTAGAAATAAAGGTTATAATTAATTTTTTTATGACAAAAGTAGCTATTAATGGTTTTGGCCGAATTGGTCGAGCTGTTTTCAAAATTTTACTTGATAAATATAAAAGCATTGAAGTTGTGGCTATCAATGATTTAACTGAAAATAAAACATTATCCCATCTTTTAAAATACGACACAATGTATGGTAATTATAATAGAAGTGTAAAAGCTGTGAAGAGCGGATTAGTAGTTGGAGGTAAAAAATATAAAATTTTAGCAGAACGCGATCCAGAAAATTTACCGTGGAAAGAAATGGGGGTTGATATTGTTCTTGAGTGTACTGGAATATTTAGGACGAAAGAATCAGCTAGTAAACATATTAAGGCTGGCGCTAAAAAAGTAATTATCTCTGCTCCTGGAAAGAGTGACGACGTGCCAACTTATGTTATTGGCGTAAATGAACATAAAATAAAAAAGAGTGAAAAAGTTATATCTAATGCATCATGTACGACGAATTGCATAGCCCCAGTAACAAAAATTTTAGAAGATAAAATCGGAATTAAGAAGGTAATGATGACAACTATCCATGCTTATACTGCAGGTCAAAATTTAATTGATGGTCCAAAAAAAGATCTAAGAAGGGCTAGAGCCGCAGCACAAAATATTGTTCCAACAACAACAGGAGCAGCTATTGCAACAACTAAAACAATTCCGCAATTAAAGGGTAAATTTGATGGAATTTCTGTTCGTGTTCCAACCGCTGTTGTCAGTATGTCTGATTTTGTTTTTTTATTAAAAAAGAAGACTACTGTGGAAAAAGTTAATAATCTTTTTGTTCAAGCTAAAAAACAAAAAAACTTAAAAGGCATTTTGGATGTTACGAATGAACCGTTGGTATCATCGGATTTTATTGGAAATGCTTATTCAACTATTGTCGACCTTCAATTAACTAAAGTTGTTGACGGTGATTTATTAAAAGTTGTTGCATGGTATGATAATGAATGGGGGTATTCTGCTCGGATGGCTCAAATGGCTCATATAGTTAGTAAGAAAAAATAATTTCAATTATGCAATACGTCAAAAAACCTTTTCTTTTCTTAAAAAATATTATTATTATTCCTCTTATAGTAAGTATTGTCATTCCTATGATACTTTTGGACTTATGGGTCGAGATTTATCATAGAATATGCTTTCCTTTGTATAGAAGGCCTTATGTTAAGCGGAAAAAATATATAAAAATAGATAGGCATAAATTAAGTTATTTAGCTTGGTATGAAAAGATTGGTTGCGCTTATTGTGGTTATGCAAATGGACTGGCTCCTTATTGGGTTAAAATGGCGGGTGAAACAGAGAAGTATTGGTGCAGCATTAAACATCAAGAAGATGATAGTTTTATTGAACCAGAGCACCATAAAGATTTTGCGGAATATAATAATAAAGAAGATTTTTTTAATAAATATAAGAAATAAATAATATGTTTACAGCAGATAGTTTTTCTTCAAAAAAAAATAAATGGCAGAAAATTGCCAAGGTAATCATAGCCATTGTTATGGCAATTAGTTTAGTTTTTTGGACAATAGGTCCTATGTTTTTTTAGTTAATCAATATTAAGCATGAAAAAATGGAGAGTAAAAAAGAAAATAGATAAAAAAGATATAGAACTTTTTCCGGAAATTAATACTACAACTTTACAACTACTTTTTAATAGGGGGCTTAAGGAAAAAAAATCCATAGAGTGTTTTTTGAATCCAGAGTATGCATTGAATAACGATCCTTTTTTATTTAAAGATATGAAAAAGGTGGTTAAGGAAATTAAAAGTACAATTGAAAAAGGAAAAAAGATAGCTATATTTGGTGATTATGACGTTGACGGCGTTACTTCTTCTGTTGTTCTTTCAAGTTTCTTGAAGGACATGGGGGCTAGTTTAATTGTGTATATACCAAATAGAGAAAAAGAGGGGTATGGAATGAATGTTAAGGCTATTAAAAAATTAAAAGAAAAAAAAGTTGATCTTATTATTACTGTTGATTGCGGGGTTAGTAATTATGATGAAGTAGAGCTGGCAAAGAGCTTAGGAATGAAGGTTATTGTTACTGATCATCATCATCCGCCTAAAAGGTTGCCAAAATCACTACTTATAAATCCTCATACGGAAAAAGATTACCCATTTAAAGAGCTAGCAGGTGTTGGAGTAGCTTTTAAATTAATTCAAGCTTGTATTCAAAAATCTAAACTGGGTAAAGTTGAGGCCGAAGCAAAAGAAAAATGGCTTTTAGACTTAGTGGCACTTGGAACAATTGCCGATTGTGTTCCTTTGGTGAACGAAAATAGAACATTAACCAAATATGGCCTAATAGTTTTAAATAAGTCTAGGAGAAAGGGTTTGAAAAAGTTAATAGAAATTTCCTCTTTAACTGAGGGTGAAATTACCTCTCGAGATGTTGGATTTAGGTTATCACCAAGAATTAACGCAGCAGGGAGAATGAAGGATGCAATTGATGCTTATGATTTGCTTGTTTCAAAATCTGACGATAAAGTTAGTAGTATAGCAGAGGATATTAATAAATTAAACAGTGAAAGACAAAAAATTACTGAAAGTATTTATAAAAAAATAATAAAGGAAATTGGTGATGATCCAAAGGATAAAGTTTTGTTTTCTTTGCAAGATAATTGTCCGGTTGGAATAGTTGGTTTAGTGGCTGGAAAGGTTAATAATTATTACAATAGGCCAGCCTTTATTTTAACTAAACAAGATGAAGAAGTTATTGGTTCTGGAAGAAGCATAGAACAGTTTAATATGATTAAAGCTTTGGGTAAAATGAGCGAACTTTTTTCTCATTTTGGTGGTCATTCTCAGGCTTGCGGACTTACATTAAAACAAGGTAAATTATTTGACGACTTTAAAGTAAAAATAAATAAATTAGCCGATGAAATTTTAACTAACGATGATTTAAATCCCATCTTGAATATTGATGCGGAAATTAAATTAAGTGATGTTAATTGGGGGCTTTTTGAGGATATTGTTAAATTTTCTCCATTTGGACAAGGCAATGACATGCCAATATTTTTAACTAAAAATTTAAAAGTATTGTCCTCAAGAGAGGTTGGTCAAAATAATAAACATTTAAAAATTTTTATCAATAATCACCTTGATGAAGTTACCTGTAGCTTGGACTGTATCGGATTTAGTTTATCAGAAGCCTGGAGAGGTAAGCTTAAAACAGGGGACGTAATTGATTTAGTTTATCAAATAGATGAGAATAGATGGAATGGTAACAGGGAATTACAATTAAAAATTGTCGATTTAAAACATTCTTAATAAAAATATTTTATGGAAAAAATTACTATTTATACTGACGGTGGGGCGCGTGGTAATCCTGGTCCAGCTGGAATCGGGGTTGTTATTAGTGGCGGTGGCCTAAACAAGGGCTATGGAGAATATATCGGTAAAGGAACAAACAATGAGGCAGAATACAAAGCCTTGATCTCCGCTCTTAAAAAAACAAAAAGCCTTCTGGGCAAACAAAAGGCTAAACAGGCTGATTTAAATTGTTTTTTAGATAGCGAACTTATTGTAAAACAATTAAATCATGAATATAAGATTGAAAATGTAAATATGCAAAAATTTTTTCTTGAAGTATGGAATTTAATGTTGGACTACAGAAGCGTTACTTTCGGTCATGTTAAACGAGAACAGAACAAAGAAGCTGATAAGTTTGTGAACGAAGCTTTGGATAAGGAGATGGGGCAGGGAGGATTATTTTAAGATATTTTCTTATAAAAAACCCGGTTAGTTGCCGAGTTTTTTAAATTAATGCACTTTCAGCTTTTTTCATTTCCTCTACAATTTCACCAATTTCACCTTCTAGTATTTTTGGCAGGTTGTGCCAATTTTTTCCTATTCGATGGTCAGTTATTCTATCTTGTGGAAAGTTATAAGTTCTAATTTTCTCACTTCTATCACCTGAGCCTATTTGACTTTTTCTCTCTACAGAAAGTTCTTTACGCTTTCTTTCTTCTTCAGCGGCCATTACTCTTGATCGCAATATTTGCATACCTCTTTCCTTATTTTGTAGTTGAGATCTTTCATCTTGGCACGATACAACGACATTGGTCGGTAGATGAGTTATTCTTACGGCTGACTTTGTAGTGTTTACTCCTTGTCCACCCTTTCCGGAGGCACAAAAGGTATCAATTCGTAGGTCTTTTGGGTCGATTTTTATGTCAACATCTTCGGCTTCAGGTAAAACAGCTACAGTAATGGCTGATGTGTGGACCCTACCAGCTTTTTCTGTCTCTGGAACCCTCTGAACTCTATGGGTCCCACTTTCAAATTTTAAACTGCCATAAACATTTACTCCTTTAACTTCAAAAGATATTTCTTTAAAACCGCCAATCCCAATAGGTGAAGAATTTAAAATAGCTACTTTCCAATTTTGACTTTCGCAATATTTGCTATACATTCTAAATAAGTCAGCTACAAATAAGGCTGACTCATCTCCGCCAGTACCGGCCCTAATTTCCATAATAATATTTTTTTTGTTTAGGGGGTCACGAGGTTTTAAAAGTTCTTTTAGTTTTTCTTCTGTTTTAATTTTATTCTCCTTCAATTCTTTAAGCTCCTCTTCCGCCATTTCTTTTAATTCTTCATCATTGCTTTTTAGTGATTCCTCGGCGTCTTTGATTCCTTCTTCTATTTTCTCCCATATTAAAATTTCATCCATTTTCTCTTTAAGTTCATTAAAGTCCTGAGTAGTTTTTTTATATTTATTTTGATCACTAACAAGATTAGGATCCTGAAGATCTTTTTCTAGTTTTATATATTCTTCTTTAATTTTGCTTATTTTATCTAACATGACTTCATTTTAGCATTTTAACAAGATAACACAATAATATTAATTAACCATTAATCTAAAAGAGCGGGTTATACAACCCGCACTTTTAATGAATATAAAAAAATTTTATTTTTCTTTTTTCTTTGCCTTAGCTTTGGCAGGGGTGGATTTTTTTTCTTTTTTCTCTCCCGCTTTAACTTTGGCTCTGGCAGCTCTTTTTACCTTTTTACCTTTTCTTTCCTTAGAGGCATCTTTTTTAGCTTCCATTTTCTTTTTAAATCTGTCTACGTTACCAGATGAATCTACTAGCTTTTGTTTACCAGTATAAAAAGGGTGGCAATGTGAACAGATTTCTGTTTTAAGATCACTGCTAGTTGAGCCAACAACAAAAGTTGCTCCACAAGAACACGCTACCTTAACTTTTTTATTATAATCTGGATGTATTTCTTTTTTCATAGAATTGAATTATATAAGCTCCTCGACTCGGAAATATAAAAATAGATTTTTATATTTATCTCATTCTACGTCGCTTATATTTTAGAATTATATAAACTCCTCGGCTCGGAAACACTTAAGCTTACGCTTAGTATTTCTCTCACTCTACGTCGCTTATAAAAAAAATATTCCACAATAAAATTGTGAATCTTTAAATAATCTTAACTTAATACTTTATATCATATTTTTATTTATTTGTAAACCCCTCACCACTTTTTGTGCAAAAGGTGGTGAGGGGTAAACCCTGTAGTCTTTAATTTTTATATTATTAACCATATTTTAAAAACGTTTATGGGGCGTACAATTGTAAATAAAAATATTCTTTTGACAGCTTTTGTTTTTTATTGTATATTAATAGAAAAGATACTTTATATTTAAAAATATTTGTGCTATAATTTTTTTGTGGTATAATTTAAAAAGTTATTATTTACTAATTAAATAAGAAAATTATTAATTAACTTTAGTTAACTATTTTTTTCTTTATTGCATAACAGAGTATGACACCAAAAACATCATTGAAGTCCTTAAAATCTACTCACAGAAAATCTGGAGGAAAAAAAATAGGTTTGGGCAGTAATTATTTCTGGATGATTGCTATTGTCTTTTTCTTAATTGTTATTGTTGTTTTGACTACGTCAAACAAAAATTTAATAGATAAGATTAGGGGCGGCAGTAGTATGGAGACAGTTAAAATTGAGGAAGCAGGAGTTAAATTAAAAGACTTTGTTGATCAAACATATGCAAGGAGTATAAAAAGTATGGAAGTTCTTAGCTCAAAAGAAGAGAGCGGAATGTACGCTTTTGAAGTTAGTGTTACTAGTATAGACGATCAAACAAGCACATCTACTATTTATACAACTAAAGATGGTAAGTTCTTCTTGCCTAACACAATTAATATCAATGAAACACTTGACCAGATAAAGGGTCAAGAGGTCGCAGCTGGAGGTGAACAGGCAGCAGCTCAACCAACAAATATACCAAAAACAGATAAACCAGTAGTAGAAATGTTTACTATGAGTTACTGTCCCTTTGGTAATCAGGCAGAAGATGCAATGTCACCAGTAGCTAGACTTTTGGGTGATAAAGTTGATATTATTCCTCGTTATGTAATTTACGCTAATTATCGTGGTGGAGGACCAGATTATTGTATAGATGAAGAAAGTAAATATTGTTCAATGCATGGTATCGAAGAATTAAATCAAAATATAAGAGAACTTTGTATTTATAAATATAAACCAGCACAATTTTGGGATTATATTGATGCAGTAAATAAAGAGTGTACTTTAAATAACATTGAAACCTGTTGGGATGGTCCGGCTAAAAAATTAGGCATCAATACAGATGATATCGCTAGTTGTTTAGAGGACGAGGCAATAGGAATGCTTAAAGAAGAGGTTGCAGCAGGTGAAAAATACGGTGTTTCTGGCTCGCCAACAATTGTAATTAATGGAACTAGATATAATGGCGGAAGATCCCCAGAAGACTATAAGCTTGGTGTTTGTGGCGCTTTTAATGCCCAACCGGGTGAATGTAGTACTGTTTTAGGTCAAGCAGCTCCAGCAGCACCAGCTGGTGGGTGTGAATAATAAAATTTTGTCATCCTGAATTTATTTCAGGATCTCACATAAAAAAGAGGGGCGAGGTTATTTACCTCGTCCTTTTTTATCTCTTGTAGCTCTTGAACAATTTTTTTATTGTGTTATAATCATTGGAGTAAAAACATTTCCTAACTATAACAGTGGGATTTGTTTTTTAAATAAACAATATTCGGAGGTCGTCTAATGGTAGGACTTCAGGTTTTGATCCTGACTATCGGGGTTCGAATCCCTGCCTCCGAACAGATTGCGACAAAGAGAGGTGTAAGCCTCTTTTTGTTTTGTATTTAAAGGCTTTTTGTCCAGTTCGAGCGTGTAAAATTGAGCCTCTAAACCTTTAATATCTTTTTTGATAGGAATTAGCCAATTATAAGGCGTAATTGTTAGTTTTCTGTCTTTTATTTCTCGGTTCGAGCCAATTTTATTTAGTATTATTCTACGGTCTTTTTCGGTGCCTTTTTTAAAGTTAGTTTTGGCTTGTATGGCAAATTTTATTTTTTCTAATTTATCGCCTTTATCTTGTGTTTCTGTTTTATTTAGCTTTTGTTTTAGATTTGCAATTTCTTTTTCATAATCATTTCTTTGCTTTTTAAATTCTTCATCTGAAATTAACCCTTTACAGCTTAATTTTGTTAAATTACATTTTTCAATTTTTAACTGGTTAATTTTATCGTTTAGATTGTTAAAGATAATTTTCTTTTCTTTTGGTTTATTTTTATTTTCCTCTTCTGTAGTTTTTAAAAATAATTTTTCAAATTCTTTTTTCAATTCATATTTAGATAACTCATTATTAATTTGCTCTTCAAGATTTTTTACTTCAATAGCTTGTTCTTTGCAGTTAAACTTTTTCTTTTTATGGGTACAGCAATAATAAGTATACTCTTTTGGCTTGCCCGTGCTTTTAATTATTTTTCTTTTTTTATCCGCACTAATCATGCAACCGCAATTAGCACATTTAATTAATCCAGTATAGGCAAAGTCATTTTTTCTTTGCCTCGGTTTACCTTTTCTGCCTAACAAAAATTGAATACGGTCATATTCTTCCAGCGTAATCATCGGCTTGTGTTTACCTTGTTTTTGTTTGCCGTCATATTCAATAATTCCAGCATAAAATAAATTAGTAAACATTCTATATAACGAGCTTCTTGAAAGCATATTTTTTCCCTCTTTGGGCTTAAATCCCCAGTCGTTGTTTAGCTTGTCCAATATTTCTGGAACGGAATAATTACCACTCGTCATTAAGGCAAAAGCCTTACGAAGAATTGTAAATCTTTTTTTATCAACTTCAATAGTGCTATACCCGTGATTTACCCTTGTAATATTTAAATATCCATTTGGGCATTTATTTGGTTGCCAGCCCATTTCAAATTTTTTCTCCAGTCCCCGCCGAACATCTTTGCCTAGTTTAGACGAAAAATATTGAGATTGTGAAAGTGATAACTGCAACATCATTATTCCCTCGGGGCTATTGTCAAAATTATATGAGCCAAATTTTAAATCTTTTATTACATCAGTCCTAACTAAATAGGTAATAGTTGAGGCGTCAATCTCGTTTCTAGACAGTCTATCGGGGTGCCACGCTATTATTCCGTTGGCTTCGCCCTTTCTTATCCTTTTAATCATGTCTGCGAATACGGGGCGGTTATACGGCTTAAAGGCTGAGTGTTTTTCCTCCAATACTTCCACAATATTAAGATTACCGAAAAACTCTTTTACTTTATCTATTTGACTGGAAATAGACAGAGCTTGCCGTTCTTCGCCCTCGGTGGACTTGCGGACATAGGCAAAATATTTAGTTTATTAGTTTTCTTCATAACTGCATATTAATAACAAAAAGGGACGGTCATGGATACCCAAACCAATACTACCCTAAGGCAATACTTGTCGGCATGAACCGCCCCTTTTTGGGGACAAATATGTTCTCGCCTTGGAGTAGTATTAAATTGATTTGAGTATCATTAAAACATTATCACATTATCCATATTTTTCAAGGTCTTGTTTGGTAATTGGTCTATACACGATTTTGCATAGACTGATCATAGCAGTAAATTGTTTTAATGCTTCATCATAAGTTATTTCCTCTTTGTATATTTTTTTATATAATTTTTGAAATTCAATAACATGTTTTTCTTTTAGTAAACACATTTTTATTTTCTTTTTTCGTCGTCATTATGTTCAAATTAAAAGGTAAGTCCTCTTTTAGCGAATAAGCGGAATAATCAACGATTCCCGAATATTCGCTGGAAAATGTTTTTTGAAAAATAGGCTTGATCGATGAAACATATTTATCAAAAAAACATATTGCGTCTATTCCCGTTAATTCAACGGGTTTATCTAATGTTTGCGAGCAAAAGAATTTCTTTTTACCGAACATTCGTTTATCAAACATATCTTTACCTAGATATTTGCAAAAATACGCTCCTATATTATTAACTTGTTCAATGTCTTTAATTTTAATAAAGCCATTCTTCCAATACTTTAAAGCAAAGCGTTTTTCCCAGTTAAAGATATTGCTTATGCTTTTATTTTCTATCATCTCAATATTGCAAAGCAAATGATAATGAACTGATCCGCCTTGCGGTTTTGGCTTTCCATGATAATCTATATCTTTTTGAAATTCTACAACCGAGATATATTCAAAGTCTGGCAAACTTCGAATAATTCTTTTTATGGCTTGGTTAAAAAGATAATTGGCTTGTTTTAAGTCGGGCATACTCTTGGCAAAGGTTAATGTCAGAAATTTATCCAGTCGGGGGTTGGCGTTAGTTATTCTTCTAATATTTGTTCTGGTTCTAGAAATTGAAAACCTTGTTTTTAACGCTTGATTTTCTTTTTCTTCTTTAATTTCTTTTTCATATTCGTAAAAGTCTAATTGCTCCAATGACCCAATCATTTCAAGAAATTTTTCCATTCTTTGCTTTTCTTTCTTTTTTTGCTCTTGGTTTTTTACCTTTTTATATCCACGGATTATTTTCTTGGTCTTATAATCATAAACCTCAATTTGCCTACCCGACTTAATCAATTTGAAATCATATCGTTCAATCATGATATTTATTACCTTTCTTAGATAGTTTCTTAAATCCAAAGTAATAACAACCTACAAATTCGGTTAGATGTGTGCATATAATCCAGTTATAATAAGAGAGTAGTTTAGTCATTATTTTTAAGTAATTCGATTATTTCTTCTTCGGTGAACATTGAGCCGACTTTTGGGTCAATCCCAGTTTTGACACTTTGTCCCATATTCAGGCCAGCTCTATATAATCCATATTTTTTGATAAATTCTGGTTCTATTCGTTCAAAATATTTAGCCCCACTATAACCGAGTTTTTTATTGATGAGATTAACAAAATTAATTGCTAATTCTTTGTTATTTGTATTGAAGTACGGCATATTTTTTATTGTAGTTAATTATTAATTTGTGGTTTTAATGTTTTAATCTTTTGAATTGGCAAGAAATCTTTTTTTGGCGATCTGGCAATTCGCCAAAAAAAGATTATCTTTGCCATAAATTAATCAAAAAGTCCCCCAAAACAAAAAAACGCCCATTAGCTGGGGGCGCGATTTTATAATCCCTCCACGCGATAACATGGTCGTCTTAGTTCCAATCTTCTGTGCTATTTTGTTCATCGGAACATTATCACAATAGCATACCCTTAAGCGTTTGTCAAGATGCCATTTTTCTGATATTATGTGGGTATTGCTTATAGTTTATTTTAATGTAAAAATAGCTATATTAAATAATAGACTAATAATTTAAAAAGGTTCAAAATAAAAATACTACTTTTAGGAAAGTAGCTCGTTTTGGTGATTTATCTTTAATACAGTCATTAAGTAAATATGGCAAATTCTAAAGAAGCAAAGGCAAGAATTAAAATAAATAATTTACTCCAAGAATCGGGTTGGAGATTTTTTGATACAGAAAAAGAACAAGCAAATATTCAAGTTGAGCTAAATGTAAAAATTACTCAAAAAGATATTGACGCTTTTGGGGAGGATTTTGAAACAACAAAAAATGGATTTATTGATTTCCTGCTTTTGGATGAAAAAGGTTTTCCGCTCGTGATTTTGGAGGCAAAGAAAGGAGAAAAAGATCCATTGGACGGCAAAGAACAGTCGCGCCGATATGCCAAAAGCGAAAATGCTCGTTTTGTAATTCTTTCAAACGGTAATTTACATTACTTTTGGGATTTGGAGCGTGGCGACCCTGAAATTATCACCGAATTTCCAACCCAAGAATCTTTGACCCATCGTCTTGATTTCAAACCAGACAACAAACGACTGGCAGACGAAGAAGTAAATGATGACTATATTGCGCTTAGTCAAAATCCAAATTTCAAAGGTGATCCAAGGTATCAAGACGAAGAGACACGCCTAAAATATTTATGGGATGAGGGTTTACGCATTATGCGACGATACCAACTTAAATCTATTCATGCCCTACAAAAATCTGCTCAAAATGGAAATGACCGTTTTCTTTTTGAAATGGCAACAGGAACTGGAAAAACTCTTATTTCCGCCGCAATCATCAAACTGTTTTTACGAACAGGAAACGCGAAAAGAATTTTATTTTTGGTTGACCGTTTAGAACTGGAAGATCAGGCACAGAAAAACTTTGTGCAATATTTAAGTAATGACTTTCAATCTGTAATTTACAAACAAAATCGTGATGACTGGAAAAAGGCTGATATTGTCGTTTCCACTGTTCAAAGTTTATCCGCACAAGATAAATACAAAAAACTTTTCTCACCTACTGATTTTGATTTAGTCATTGCCGATGAATCACACCGAGCAATTGGCGGAAACTCAAGAGCAGTTTTTGAATATTTTATCGGCTACAAACTCGGACTAACTGCAACGCCAAAAGATTATTTAAAAAATGTTGAACCACAAAAATTATCTGCCAAAGACCCAAGAGCGTGGGAACGCCGACAACTTTTAGATACATACACAACGTTTGGTTGTCCTAACGGCGATCCAACTTTTAGATATAGTTTACTTGACGGAGTGCGAGACGGATTTTTAATCAATCCGATTGTTTCTGACGCACGAACTGATATTACCGCCGAATTGCTTTCAGAAAAAGGATATGCGGTCATGTTAGAAAATGAAGAGGGTGAAGAAATGGAAGAAACTTTTTTTCAGAGAGATTTTGAAAGAAAATTCTTTTCTGAAAAAACCAATCGTGTCTTTTGCCAAACTTTTCTTGAAAATGCTTTAAAAGACCCTATCAGCGGAGAGATAGGTAAAAGTATTATTTTTTGCGTAAGTCAAAAGCACGCTTCAAAAGTTACGCAAATGCTTAATAAAATGGCAAGCCAGCTTTGGCCTGACAAATACAATTCTGATTTTGCGGTGCAGATTACTTCAAATATTGCTGATTCTCAACAATTTACAATTAATTTTGCAAATAATGTTCTCAATGGACACACAAAGTTTTTGGAAAATTACAAATCAAGCAAAACAAGAGTTTGCGTTACCGTCGGCATGATGACAACAGGCTATGATTGCCAAGATGTTCTCAATCTCGCATTTATGCGACCGATTTTTTCGCCGACTGATTTTATTCAGATCAAAGGACGAGGTACACGAAAATTTGTTTTTGAATACAAAGACGAATACGGCGAAACCCACAAACACGAAAAAGAAAATTTTAAACTTTTTGATTTCTTTGCCAACTGTGAATATTTTGAAGAAAAGTTTGATTATGACGAAATTCTAAAACTTCCTATTGGAAAAGGGAATGGTGGAGATGGTGGCGGTGTTGGAGTTGATATTGATGAAATAGAAGTTTTTAATCCCGACAAAGTAAAAACGCTCACCGAAAAACCTGTCGGCATTGAAGGAATGAAGGTTGACCGCCGACTTTTCGAAAAAGCACGCGAAGAATTACAACAAGATAAAGAAGTCAAGGACGCTGTTGAAAGTGAGCAGTGGGATAAAGCCGTGCATATTGTCCGCGAGAAATACGAAGACAAGCCAAAACTTTTCTTAAACCTTGAAAAAATCCGCAAAAGTGAAAATCTTGATCGTCGTCTTTCGTGGCGTGAATTTTTGGAAAGAATTTTTGGGCTTATTGACGGTTTCAAAGATAAAAACGAGCTTTTGGAAGAAGAATGCGAAAAGTTTATTTCAATTCACAAACCAGAAAGCAAATATGTTCCGCATATCAAAAATTATCTCAAGGCGTATGTCACGGACGAGCATTTTCGCAATGAGATAAACAATAAGAGATTTCCACGAGAATATGCTGGATTTACAATGCCAGAATATCAGGCATTGAATGGCTATCGTCAAACTGTACCGGAATATGTTAAGGACTATGTCCCAATTAACGCATATATGAAATAATTATGATCTCAAACTTGGAAAAATACAAAGCAGACTTAAAAACTCTTATTATAAAGGGTGATAATTTAGTAAACGCTTTTCAGTATGACTGTTTTCAAGAAGATTTTATTGAACAATTAGAAAAAGCTTTCAAGGGTAAACGAAATAAGAAGAAGATAATATCCGAATTTATAAAATCATTACCGAACTTTAATACGGAGTATCAAAAATGGTATTCTGAATCGTTGAGTCTATTAACTCAATTATTGCCTGATAGAATTGATGACTTTATTTGTTTATATAAAAAACCAAAGACAAAAAGAAAAGACATAACTCATGAAAATTTTGTTATAGAAGATGCCTTGATAGGTTTGGAAGTAAGCCGAACAGATTTTATGGAGGGCAAAAAAATAATAGCGGATAAAAAAGCAGCTATCCCTAAATTTCAACAACAGCTCAACATTTTAAAATCTATTGAAAGGCGTTTTGAAAGCTCTCTTTTTGATATAAAACAATTAGTACAGGCTGATTTATTTGATTCAGAGTTAGATGTTGCAAACGAATTGAATAAAAAGGGATTTGTTCGTGGTTCTGGAGCTGTTGCAGGAGTCGTTCTTGAAAGCCACCTTTTGCAAGTATGTAGTAATCATACAATAGCTATTAGAAAAAAGAATCCAGGAATTAATGATTTAGCTCAGTTATTAAAAGATAACAGTGTAATAGAAACTCCAGAATGGAGAAAAATTCAGCATTTGGCAGATTTGAGAAATTTGTGTGATCACAAAAAGAAGACTGAACCTAAAAAAGAAGATATTGATGAATTAATTAGTGGTGTTTCAAAAATTATAAAAACTCTATTTTAAATTATGTTAAATTCCGAAACAAAACGAAAAATTGACTCGGCGAGAAATATCCTCGTTGGGAATGTTACCAATCCAATATCGCAAGTGGATCAAATCACCAACGCGTTAATTTACAAATTCATGGATGATATGGATCAGGAAAATGTTGATGTTGATTTGAAAGCACAGTTTTTTATTGGAGATTATGCAAAATATTCTTGGACAAAACTTCTAGATAAAAAACTTTCAGGACAAGAGCGGATGAATTTATATATGCAAGCTACCGAAAGTATGTCTAAAAATCCGCACATTCCACAACTTTTTCGTGATATTTTCAAAGGCGCGTTTTTACCATATAATGACCCTCGCGTGCTTACACTTTTTTTGAAAGAGATTGCTGGTTTTTCTTATTCGCACAGTGAAGAACTTGGCAACGCATTTGAATACTTGCTTTCTATTCTCGGCTCACAGGGCGACGCTGGGCAATTTCGCACACCGCGCCACATTATTGATTTTATCGCAGAAGTTGTTGACCCAAAGAAAAATGAAACTATTTTAGACCCTGCTTGCGGAACCGCTGGATTTTTGATTTCCGCTTATAAACATATTTTAAAAGCACATGACGGACTGGATAATAAAACAGGAAAGCCTACAAACAAAGAAAAAAATCTAACACCAGCCGAAAAAACAAAATTGATGAACAACATCGTTGGTTATGATGTTTCGCCCGATATGGTGAAGTTATCTTTGGTAAATATGTATTTGCATGGTTTCCAAAATCCAAAAATACATAAATATAATACGCTAACTGATGAAAAACGCTGGGATGAGCAGTTTGATGTGATTATGGCAAATCCTCCGTTTATGACTCCAAAAGGCGGGGTGGAAACTCACAAACGATTTTCTATTCAAGCTAATCGCGCCGAAGTGCTTTTTGTAGATTACATTATGGAGCATTTGAGTATTAAGGGACGAGCTGGAATTATTGTACCAGAAGGGATAATTTTTAAGAGCGATAAGGCATACAAAGCCCTGCGTAAAAAATTGGTAGAAGACGGGCTTTTCGCGGTGGTGAGTTTGCCCACGGGAGTTTTTCAACCGTATTCGGGCGTAAAGACTTCAATTTTGCTTTTTGATAATCAAGTTGCAAAAAAGACAGACGAAATACTTTTTGTAAAAGTTTCAAACGATGGTTTTGATCTCGGTGCGCAACGACGCCCACGACCAGACTTGCCGAATGATTTGTTTGATAAAGGTGGAGCAATTGATGTATTAAAAGCACAAAGCATTGCTATACAAACTGGAAATAAAAATACCTTAGTAGATGATAAGAGCTCATTTGCGTGGACTACGACCAAAAAAGAAATTGTGGACAATGATTATAGTTTAGTTGCCGTACGATATGAAAATTTTGAACATTTAAACAGGGATAAAGGAAATTGGCCGATGGTAAAATTATCAGAAGTTATTAAAACGATAGTTTCTCCTCTCAAAATACAAAAAACCGAGTTTCAAAAAAAAGGGCAATTTCCAATTATTGATCAGTCCCAAAATGAAATTGCGGGATTGACTGACAATGAAGAAGCATTAGTTGAAATAAAAAAACCGTTAGTGATTTTTGGCGACCACACTTGTGTTGTTAAATATATTGAAAGGTCATTTGCACAGGGCGCTGATGGAATTAAAATAATAGAAACAGATGATCAGTTACTACCAAAATTTCTATATTTTTATTTAAAAAATAAACCAATAAAATTGGATGGTTATAAAAGACACTTTACAAAATTAAAATCAACAAGAATCCCCCTACCACCCCTTGAGATTCAAAAAGAAATTGTGGCACAGATTGAAGTAAAACAAAACGTTATCAACCACGCCAAAGAAATTATCAAAAATCTAGAGAGAGAGAGACGGTATTTTGGTCAAGAACTTAGAAAGTTAGAGGGTGTTGAAATGGTGGAATTGGGAGAGGTTGCCGAGGTTGTTTCGGGCCAATCTCCCGAAAGCAAATATTACAATAAAAATGGAAACGGACTACCTTTTTACCAAGGGAAAACTGAGTTTACGGATAGAATAATAGGAGAACCAAGATACTGGACTACAAAAACAACAAAAGTTGCAGAAAAGGATGATATTTTGATGTCCGTTCGCGCGCCAGTTGGTCCTGTTAATTTTACAACACAAAAAATATGTATTGGGCGCGGATTAGCGGCAATTCGAGTAAACAAGAAAATTAATCCTATCTATCTTTTTGTTTATCTACAAAGTATTCAAGACGAAATTAAAGGAAATGGAGGTGCGGTTTTTGATTCAATAAATCGTTCTCAAATTGAAAAAATTAAGATTCCAATCCCACCGTCTACAGATACTCAAACATCTATGGATATTCAGAGCGAAATTGTTGAAGAAATTGAATGGGAGGAAACAATAATAGAGAGCAATAAAAAACTGATTGAACTTATGGTGAAGAAGATTGCGAAAGTGATTGAAGAAATTTAATTTTTATAAAATATGTCGGATAACAAATACAATTTACTAGTTCATGTTTTGGATAAAATTGCCGAAAAAGCACCAGAAAACTTGAGTATTTATCACCCAGAACAGGGCGATACAGATGCTGAAATACACAAAAGATCACGGTCTTTTATTCATCTGTTTTTAAAAGTGCGATTTGGAATATTAGATTTTGGTGTTTCAGAATCACAAATCACAGATGGTACTAATGATGGAGGTCTTGACGCTTATCACATAGACGAAGAAGAAAAGAAAATTTATCTAATCCAATCAAAATTCTCAGCAACACTAGAAAATTTTGAAACTAACCCAGTGAATGGTTACGAATTTTTTAGGATGGAGTTAAATAGAATTATTTCTGATGGTGAAAATACTTCAAGAAATGGTAATGGGTACAACGGGAAAATAATTGATTTTCAAGAAAAACTTCAAAATATACCTAGCCTAAATAGATATGAGTATGTTTTGATTTATTTAGGAAATGTAAGTAGTCGCATAGACGGAGACCAGCTTTTACAAGTATCTGGAAATGTTTGTGATGTTGTAGAAATTATAAATGGAGAAACATTTTATAAAGATGTTTTAATGCCGTATTTACAGCATGATTTTTTTAATCAGAAAGACTTTGTTTTGAAAATACAAGTACATAGAAATCAATCAAACCGCATCACTTACGGCGTTGATTTAGGTAATGAGTTTCGTGCAGGGGTTGAACTTGCCTTTGTGCCAACAAAAGAAATAGCCAAAATGATGTCCCAATATAGAAATTCATTACTTCGTTATAATCCTCGATGTTATGTCGGTCTTACTCGTGGAGGCGTAAACCACGCGATTCAAGAATCGATGGAAAATACAGACTTAAATGAATTCTCTTTGCTCAATAATGGTATTACGGTTATATGTAATGACTTTTCATATTCTGATAGAAATGCCGAGCCAGGAGTAGCAACTTTATTGGTTACAAATCCACAAATTGTAAACGGGGGTCAAACGGCTTTTACCCTTGCGCACTTGTTTGAAAATTCTGACGAGAATGATCATTTCAGTAACAAAGAAGTATTAGTGAAATTTATTACTTTGCCAGATGGAGAAAATATGATTGATGTGATTGAAAAAATTTCAAAAGCAACGAACAATCAAACGCCTGTAAGTATGGCTGATAGAAAATCTAATGATGAGAATTTAGTTCAACTACAAAATTATTTGTTTAATATACATGGTTTGTTGTTGGAACGGAAGAGAGGGCAATTTTACGACGCAGTACAAAATGGTTTAGTTGACAAAAATAGTATTATTTCAAGCGAATTATTAATGCGCTTGCTTTTGGTTTATAGAGGTGATGTTGCCCGAGCACGAAGTAGTGGTGCAGAAACCATGTTTAGAAATTATAGTCTTGATGAAGTAGATTATGATGCATTATATTTATTGATAAAAATATATAGAAAAATAGAATTGGAAGAAAATAGAAATAGGGGTGTGTCGCAACGAAATCGTTATAGAATGGATGAATGGGGAAACGGTTTAAGGTATGGGAAATATGCTATTACGTATTTTGTACACAAGCTCTTGAGTGGTGAGGATAGTCAAATTGACGAAAAGATAAATGTTACAAGAGAAAAGTGGAATGATTTCGAAACAACAGCTTCTAATGATCCGCGAAATGAAAATTATAATGTGGATGGATTTGATTTCGCTAATTACTACAAAGGAAGTACTGTAAATGACGAATTGAATGAATATTTAGAACAAATGTAATAAGTACAGATAATTAAAAATTTTCACTATTACTCTTACTCTGCAAGTATTGAAATAAATTTATCTTAATTGTTTAACAATTTTCAGTTCGGATACGGTTGACGACACGGAGCAAGCATTATAATAAAAATAACGCAGTTTAAACTGCGTTATTTTTATTATAACTTTTCTTTGGTGGGCAGGGATGAGAAGTTTATACTCCGGAGTCCCTGTTTGAAAAACGGGAAAAAGACGGAGGGGTAAATCCCTGCCTCCGAGCCAAAAAAAATAACGCTTATTTTAGCGTTATTTTTTTGTGCCTATCATCGAGGTTGGGACTTTTCTTCCGCCTTTAATTGAACTCCTTTGATGCTGCATTAATTGAGGATGAACGAAAAGTAATCTTTTTTATAGGCATCTTATCCTTAAGAAGCTCGTAGAAAAGCTCGCAAAGATTCTCACAAGTAGAAACTTTTTTGGTTACAACTATTCTGTATTCTGGGTGAGACCAAGCAAGTGGGTGATCTATTTTTTTAAGAGGAATGCAATGCTCTGGGTCGTTATTAATACCTTCCTTTTTGTATACGTCAATAACTGCGTCAAGAAGAGGATCACCTTCTTGAAATAAAGTTGCATGGTGGAAGTGGTCACAAACCTCCCATGCTTTTTTGAATCCATCTTTACAAGCGTGTGCGAACCCAGTTACAGGATCTACTGTATCTTCAAGTTCAATTTCTAAAAGACCTGAGTGACCATGAAGATGTTTTGCTTCTCTTGGCCAGTTCATAAACCTATGCGCGTACTGAAAATCAAGCTTTACTATTGATGTGTATTTGTTGTGTGACATAAGAAATTTTTTTAATTAATTATTTAATATAATTGACTAATGATATTCCCCAAATTAGGAATTGAGCTAATGTTTAGAGATGTTTTTATTTTATATAATCCTCCTTTTAATTAATAATTATTTTCGACCTTTGTTATCTTTTTTATTTTTACAATCTTGGCAAATGCCATCCAAAACTATTTTCTGGCCTAATACTTGATGTTTCTTGGTAAGGTTCTCTGGCAATTTAATCCTGTCGTATTCTTTATTTACAAAATCAATAATTTTATTACACCTTACACAATGAAAGTGATGATGCGGTTCTGTCATCGGGTCGTATCTCCTTGCTCCGCCCTGTCCTTCGGCGATTTTAATAACTCCGCTTTGGGCAAAAGTAATCAAAGTTCGATTAACGGTATCAAAAGAAATATTAGGCAACTTTAGCTTAATTTTTTTATAAATAGCGTCTGCAGTGGGATGATCTTGGTTATTTTTTAGAGCACCCAAAACAGCCAGTCTTTGAGGGGTTATTTTAAACCCAGCTTTTTTTAATTTTTGCGCTATTATTTCTATTTCGCTACTATGATTATTCATAACTATTACTATATAGTAGTAATTATTATTTGTCAATAGGTAAAATTAATTATTTTATTTCAGCCAACAAAGTTCGGAAGCTGTCCCTGTATGCGAGCATAAAGTAATAAAAAAATACGGAATTAATTCCGTATTTTTTTTATTACAGTTATATTTCGAAGAGCAGGGATGAGAAGCAAGGTGCCCTCGAGAGTGAGCGGAGCGAATGTAGTGGGGTAAATCCCTGCCTCCGAGCACAATTTTTTCGTAAAAATACCGCTAAACTTAGCCAAGTTTAGCGGTATTTTTTATGGAGGGAAAAGGGACTCGAACTTTTTGATTAAAAAATCAATTTTTAGGTAAATTTTTAAAATAAATTGTTGACTTTTAGTGAAGAAAGTGTATATTTATATAATTAACTTAATAATAAAAAGAGTTAATTTTTTTATGTTTGAACATTACAGTCTAGTCTATTTTAAACAAATCATCATTTAACAAACAAAAGGAGTAGAAATGAAAAAGAGAAAAATTTTAGTTATGATTGGTTCAGACTCTGATCTGAAACAGTGCAAGGAAGGGTTTAATCTTTTACGACAAGCTTTTGCCGTTGGTCAAATTGAAGATGTCGAGGTGGTGACTGCCAGTATTCATCGGAATACTAACTATGTATTAGAAAAACTTACAAAGGTTTCTGAAGCCGAAGAAGTTGATGTTATTATTACGGGTGCTGGTTGGGCAAACCATCTTACGGGTGTTGCTGATGCTTATCTGCGTTATAAGATAAAAGACATAAGGATTCCTGTTGTTGGCGTAGCCTTTGAGGATGAAAATAATTTTTCACACACTACAGCCGCATCGTTGAGTATTTCCGAAGTTCCAGGAACCCAGGTAATTTTTCGGGCATCCGAAGAAGATGATCAGTTTGTTGGTCCTGCCGGTTTTTGGCAGGCCTGCAGATTTGCAATTGATGGTGATTTACCAGAAATCAAACAACCAAAACCCCGTGAAGTAAAAAACAGAATGCTTAGTGAAATGGAAATTTAACGAAAAAAGGAGAAAAAGGAAAATGAAGAAAATCCCAGAAAAAGTAGCAGAGTCAAACGCAAGCAGTATCCTAAAGGCACTAGGTTTTAAGAGGATGCATCAAGGGAAAGTCCGTGATACTTATGAGCTTCCCAATAATGAGTTGTTGGTATGTGCAACTGACAGATTGAGTATTTTTGATTTTGTTTTGCCAGTTACCATACCTCGAAAGGGTGAATACCTTACCGCGCTTACCCATTTTTGGCTGACGGATATTTTAAGCAAGTATCCAAACCATTTGGTGTACTCTGAAGTATACGAAGGCCAGAATGCCGTCCTTGAACACTTAAAAACAAATCCAGAATTTCCTGTTGAGAGATGTCTTGTCGTGGTGAAGAAAAAAGTTCTTCCTTTCGAGCTTATTTATCGCCATCATATCGGCGGATCAGTTTATAAAAAATATCTCGAAACCGGGATGGCAGGAGGCCAGAAAATCGAACCAGATCTCCCTAAGTGGAGCAGGCTAGATGAGCCAATCTTTACTCCATCAACCAAGGAAGATTCAGGGCACGATATAAATATCGATGCGCAAACCTTTTTGGATCAAGTTCCTGATGGAGAAGCTATTGCCAGTCTTGGCAAGCAGATATATATGGAAGCTTATGCTTATGCTAAAGAGCGGGGAATTCTAATTCTCGACACCAAAGAAGAGATGGCCGAGGATGGCACTATTGTTGATGAAATTCTAACAACCGATTCTTCAAGGTTTGTTGATTGGGACGACTGGAAATCGGCAATGGAAGACAAGGAAGATCCAGTCTTCTATGATAAAGAAGTTGTCCGAGAGTGGGGCAAGACAGTTGAGACTCCCTTCGGTGTTACCGGAATACATAATCTTGATCCAGAAAATTCGGATCATCTCGCATTTGTTCATTCATTAGAGGTTCCTTGCGGTGTTATTTCTGCAACAGTAAATCGTTTGGGCACTATCTTTTTTCGTATTACTAGAAAGAGTCTTGAACAATACCAGGAACAGAATATGGATATCGTAGTTTAATTTGAAAACATAACAAAAAAGTTACCAGGCGCTAAGCTGACCCTTAGCGCTTTTTTATTTTTAATCTTATATCGAACTCAAACCTATTAAACAATTAAAAATGCCTAAAAATATGTGAAACGGACTAGTTTAAGGTTTAAGTCTTTTTTTATGGTATTACCTAAAAATTTATCTTAAATTAACCAAAAAAGTTCGGAAGCTGTCCCTGTATGCGAGCAGACATTATAATAAAAATAACGCAGTTTAAACTGCGTTATTTTTATTATAACTTTTTTCGAGGGGCAAAAATACTTTATTTAAAGCATTTTTGTTTTGGAAAAAGTTAATAAGACGCGTTATTTTTTTGGAGAGAAATCGGAATTGAACCGCTAGACCTATTATTATCATTGACCTTTTATTGATTATTGATATAATCATATTAGTCTGTTGAGAAATTTTATATTTGTACATTATAATCAGAAATAAGGAGATAGCCGTGGATCATTTATGGTATGATTTAATAGGATTTTTTTCAAGTGAAGAGAGTCAAACATTAATTACTTCAATGGTGTTATTATTTACTATGTTTCTTGGTTATTGTGCAGGTAAAATTAGCGGTTAATTTAAAGTTTTTTTGAATTTATACAAAGATCCAGGGTTTGGTCCAGGGGTCTTTTTTTATTTAATTACATTTTTTATAAAAAAAGAGTATAATACATATATAATTAAAAAAATAGAATTATGAAACATTTACCCTTAAAGCTAACCAGTCTAATCTTTGTAGTTATATTTATTTTTGCTACAATGCTTTTGTTTTCACAGATTTTTATTATAAAAGATAATAATATTGAAATTATAGATAATAAAATTGATAGCTTTGAAAAATGCATTCAAGCAGGTAACCCAGCTATGGAAAGCTATCCAAGGCAGTGTAAGGCTAATGGGAAAAACTTTATAGAAAATATTGGTAATGAGTTGGAAAAACAAGATTTAATCATTATTAATTATCCAAGGCCCAATCAAAAGATAGAAAGCCCTTTAACCGTAAAGGGTCAAGCTAGGGGTTATTGGTTTTTTGAAGGTGATTTTCCCATTGTATTAACTAATTGGGACGGTTTAATTATTGCCGAAGGTTATGCCACTGCAAAAAACAATTGGATGACAGAGGATTTTGTAGAGTTTGAAGGTAAATTAGAGTTTAAAAAACCAGAAGTTTACAATAAGGGAACGTTAATTTTACAAAAAGACAATCCATCAGGGCTACCAAATAAGGATGATGCATTAGAGGTTCCGGTAATTTTTAAATAAAAGATAATAAAAAGGCTTAAATAAAGATAATTTTAAGTCTTTTTTAATTGACAAAAATTAATTTTGATGCCAATATTTTTTAATGGAGGGAAATTGTTTAAAAAATTAATAATTAAATATGAAGAAAAAAAAAATTAAGAAAATTGCATTTATTATTTTGCCTATGGTTATTGTTTTTGTGGCAATTGGTTTTGCTATTAATAAAAAGCAAAATGATAATATAGATGATGAGAGTGTTGTTACAAAAAAGAAAGTAGAAATTCAAAATATTTCTTTGCAAGATGCAATTACCGCACCGTTAATTGTAAGTGGTGTAATTGAGCCAAAGCAACACACTATTATCAGAAGCTTAACCCCAGGAACCATAGCTTATATGGTTCCAATAGGGGAAAAGGTTTTAGTTGGACAACCACTTTTTGGGATAATGGATAACAATATTGAAAATAATTTTTTCAATTCAATGCAAAATTTAGAACAGACTGAAATATTAAGTAGTCAAAAAATTAGCCAAGCAGAGCTAGGTATAAATAGTGCTGAGGCAAGGTTTAATTTAGCAGAAGTTCAGTACGATAATGCCTTAGCAAGGGTTGATCAATCTATGCGTATTACGCGTGATTCAGCTGTAGTTTCTTATAGTTCTGCTTATAATACTTTAAATCAAGTTTTAAACTTTTTAACTATCGGTAATATTGAGGAATATAAGTTTACTTATGAGAATATAGCGACTTCTTATTCTCAAGTTAGAAATGATACAGAAAATATGTTACCTGGTGTAGCTGAAAAGTTTTTAGCAATTTCTTATCCGGTCAATAAAGATAATTTAGCAGATGAACTAAATGATATTCATTTATCTTTACTTGAAACAAAAAAACTTGTTGATAATGTTTCTGTTTTATTACAAAATGCCCTTAATAATGATGCTTTTTCAAGTACTCGAATAGAAGGTGATAAAGCAATTGTATCTGGTTATCAAACTCAGGTAAATCAACATGTGAGTTCGATTATTTCATCTATTAGCAATTTGGAAAATACAAGAATAAATAATGAACTATCTTTAAATCAGGCCCAAAGCCAACTTGATTTATCTCAGATTGATTTTAATAATGCGATGGTAATTCTTCAGAATGCCGAACAAGGATCAGTTCTTGAGGTAAATATGGCTAGAAGTCAGTTTGATGGCGCTTCTTATAGTTATAATAATCTATCTATTGGTGCTCCTTTTTCTGGGACTGTAATATCCCAATTTTTTGAAATAGGAGACCAGATTTCAATTGGTCAGCAAGTTATAGAACTTGGTGATTTAACACTTGCCGAGATACAAGTAGCAGTAAATATTGATTTTGCCGAAGCTATTAAAATGGGTGACGAAGTTTTAATTCAAGATAAATACAGGGGTATTGTTTCAGAAATTGAGCCAGTTGGAAACTTAGAAAGTGGTAAAGTGAGCGTGACTATAGAAAGTGATGACAAAAATTTAGCTAAAATGTCTGGTGATAATATTGAGGTTAAGTTTAATTTAAATTATACAAGAGAAAACACTATTGTTGTTCCAATAAAATCAGTAATCGTTGAGTCTACAGGTAATTACGTATTTTTATTTGAAGAAGGCCGTGTAATCAGGAAAGCGGTTAATTTAGGCCAGGTTTTTGGTGATAAGGTTGTTGTTTTAAGTGGAATAAGAAAAGAGGATAAATTAATTTTACAAAACGGAATTTTTATAGCCGAAGGCGATGAAGTTGAGGCTATAGAAAGATAAATATGGAAAATAATAGCAATAAAAATTTTATAAAAGAGCATATTGAAAAAACGAGAAGAGGTCCGTTTGGTTTTTTTATTTCTAGATTTAGAGTAGTTGTTCTTATTATTTTAGGAATAATTCTTTTGGGGTCTATTTCTTTAATGGAACTGCCAAGAGAAGCTGATCCGGAAGTAAAAATTCCTATTGCAGTTGTAAATACTATCTACCCGGGAGCAAGTCCGTCTGATATTGAAGATTTAATAACAGATGAAGTTGAGAGCAAGCTTGAAGAACTTGATAATGTTAAGAGAATAACATCAAGTTCAAGAACAAGTATATCAACTGTTGTTATTGAGTTTGAGGCTGAGGCCGATTTAGATGAAAGTATTAGGGAATTAAAAGATAAGGTAGCAGAAATTAAGGGATTACCACAAGAAGCCGAGAATCCAGTCGCAACACAGGTTAGAGCAAATGATTTTCCAGTTATAACTTTTAGTTTAGCTGGTAATTTAACAGAGACAGAGTTAAAACAACTTGGAGAAATTGTTCAGAATAACTTAGAGTCTATTCCAGGTGTATCCAAAGCGCCGCTTTTAGGTAGTAGAATTAGAGAGTTTTCGGTAATAGTCGATAGTGGAGCTTTAGATAGATTTAATATATCTTTAGGGCAAATTATTGGAAGTATTAGTTCGGCAAACATAGATGCTCCGCTTGGAAGCATCACAATAGAAGGAGTTGATTATAATCTAAGGACTGTTTCAAAGTTTTTATCTATTGATGATTTAAAAAAAGTTGTTGTATCTAACGTTGGTGGAACTGTTATTTTATTGGAAGATGTAGCAAGGATAAATGATGAGTTTGCCGAAGAAGAAAGTATTTCTAGAATATCAATTAATGGCAAGCCTGTGGTTAATTCTGTTTCTCTTCAAATTTATAAAAAAACCGGTGGCAATATTTTAGAAATTGTTCAATCGGCTAAAGATAAATTAGAAAAGCTTAGGGGACAAGGGGTTATTCCAGGGAGTGTATATATTAATACAAGTAACGATTTTTCTGCTTTTATAAAAAAAGACTTAGATACTTTAGGGCGGAGTGGTTTACAGGCAACATTTTTTATTTTTTTAATAATGCTTATTGCTCTTAGTTATAGAGAGGCTCTTATTTCGTTTATTTCTATCCCTTTAACTTTTTTGATAACTTTTATATTTTTAAATATCTTTGGCTATACAATAAACAGTCTTACTTTATTTGCCTTAGTGTTATCCCTGGGCCTTTTAGTTGATACTTTTATAGTTATTTTGGAGGGAATATTTCATAATATTAAAGAGGGTTATACTTCCACAGAGGCAGCTTTGCTTTCTGTTGCTCACTATAAAAAACCGCTTAGTGCCGGAATATTAACAACAATTTCCGCCTTTATTCCCATGCTTTTGGTTAGTGGTATTTTAGGTGAGTATTTAAAGGTTTTACCAATCACTATTTCAATAACTTTATTTTCTTCATTGTTTGTATCTTTTGTTTTAGTTCCTTCGCTGTCCAAGGTTCTTTTAAGGAAAACTAAGTTTACAGATAAAGGAAAGGATAGTATTTTAGAAAAATATCTAACAAATAAATTAAAAAGAGTATATAAGAGAACTATTTGCAAGTTTTTAGGAAAAAGAAAGCAAAAAGTCTCTTTCGCGCTTATTTTCGGAGGGCTTTTTATTGGATCTTTAGCGCTTTTATTTACAGGCATTATCCCTGTTCAATTATTTCCAAAAATTGATGTGGATTTTGCTTATGTTAATTTAAAGATGCCAGTTGGTACAGATATTCAAGAAACAGAAAAAGTTGTAAGTCAAATAGAAAATATTTTATACAATAATCCTTATTTGGATAATTTTGTAACTGCCGTAGGGCAATCTTATAGTTTTGACTTTATTTCTGGAAGTGGCGGTAATAATTTAGCAAGTGTTAATTTAAATTTTATTGATAAAGAAAATAGAGATAAAAAAAGTTACGAAATTGTCGAAGATTTAAGAGAAGAGCTAAAGAAGATTAATGAGGGTGAAATAGTGGTAACAGAAATTAGTGCCGGACCCCCAACTGGTTCGCCAATTGAAGTTAGGGTTATGGGTGATGATTTAGTTATTTTGGATGGCTTAGTTGATAGGGTTGCAATGGAGCTTAAAAATACAGAGGGGGTTATAAATATTGAGAGCAGTAAAGAAATTAGTCCAGCAGATTTAGTTTTTGAAGTTAAAAAAGATGTTTTGTCAAAATATGGCTTAACAGTTGGAGACGTTGCGGGAACGCTTCGAACTGCTGTTTTTGGTACAACAGCGACAGATATTTCTGTCGAGGGTGATGATGTTGATGTAGTTGTTAGAATTGATAAAGAAAAAGTGTCATCAGTAGAAGATTTAAAGAATATTTCAATTAAGGATCGATTTGGAGGAAGCGTTAAGCTTTCTCAGGTAGCTGATTTTTCTCTAGAATCAGCTCCATCTACTATTAGACACAGAGACCTGGAGAGAGCTCTTACTGTTTCAGCAGATCTAAAGCCAGGATTCACTCCGGCAGCAGTTGTTTCGGCGGTAGAGGAATCAATAAAGGAAGGTGACATTCCGGAAGGATATGTTATAGATTTTGGCGGTGAAGTTGAAGACATTGAACAATCTTTTTCTGAATTATGGAATGCTATGATTGTGGCAGTGTTATTAATTTTAATTATACTTGTTTTACAGTTTGACTCTTTCGTAGTTCCTTTTGCTATTATATTATCACTTCCATTTACTTTAATTGGTGTGGTGTTTGGCATGTTAATGCTTAATTTAGCTTTTAGCTTCTCTGTATTTTTAGGATTGGTGTCATTGTCGGGGATAGTTGTTAATGATGCTATTGTTTTACTTGATAAAACTAAGCGTAACATTAGAGAGAGGGGAATGAGGCCAAGGGAAGCTGTTGCCGATGCCGGAGAGTCAAGATTACAGCCAATACTTTTAACATCTATTACGACTATAATCGGTGTTGTTCCGCTTGCAATGGCCGATGAGTTCTGGTTAGGCTTATCTGTGGCTATAATATTTGGATTGTCTTTTGCCACAATTTTACAGCTTTTTATGATACCAATGTTATTTTTAAAGCTTGAGGGCAGGGCAATACTTAAAAAAATGAAATAAATCTTGAAAAACTGCTAAAACCTTTGGCAGTTTTTTAAAAATATGTTATAATTTAAATATAAAGTTTAATAACTTAATAATTTATTTTAACCTATATGAGTCTATTGCCAGTTATTTTTTTGGCTTCAATTATTTACATCCTATTAATTATCCCTCTAGTCGTTGGTCTTTTTTCTATGTATTATGCCAGTAAACAGCTTGAAGTTGGTAATGTTTCTATTAGTGTTACGGCTAAAATATTGGGGTTTTATTTTGCTTCCGGATCTTTGTTTTTTATTGTTTTTGCAATTTTTGCAATGCAGCCATTTTCCTTGTTTACGTCAATTAATAAAAACCCTTATTTAAATATGTTTGTTTTAGTGATGTTATTTTCTGTTTTAGGAGTTTTCTTTGTTATGCATTTTAAAACATTCTTTTTATTTGTGAAAAGATTTTATAATATCAACCTTACTAAGAAGGTTTTCTTTTATATTTCTGCTACGGTTACAGTTTGGTTTTTGGTAGGTTTTTATGTTCCAGCTATTAAATTATTTTTATTTTACAGCGAACTGGCAATGGGTAAATAAAATATTTTAATAATATTATTTAAAAAATGCCGGTTTTTACCGGATTTTTTATTGAAAAAACATTTTTAAAATGATTGAATGTATATAAGACAAAAAGATTATTTTTTGTATAAATTAATTACGCAGACTTTTTAAAGAAATATGAGAAAAACTATATATATAATTTTATTTGTGACAATGTTCGTTGGGGTGGTTGGTTTTTGGGAGGTCCAACAACTAAAGAGCGAAGAATTTAAAGAGGGTATTAGTTTTTTTGTTGATAGAATTTTAAAGCAGGATAGTTATTCAATGGCAAATGAAATTTATAAGCGTAACGAAAAAAGAAAAGCTAATATTTTAGAAATTACCTTTGCTATTAACTCTTATCGGAAGGATTATAACAATTACCCAAATAAACCAGAAATTAGTGGAAGTCTTACTGAAAGTGGGATTTTTTCTGAAGATTCATTTGTAAATCCAATTTATCCAGAATATATTGATATTCCGATTAAAGATCCTGTGAATAATAGTGATCATCACTATACATATATGTGTAAAAATAATAATTTTGTTATATTTGCTAGATTAGAAGGGGGTGAGGTTGATATAGCAGAAAAGAATTATTATTGCATTGATAATGTTAGTAGAAGTCCAATGATTGTTCATAGTAATCCATCTATAAATATGAGATGCCAATAAAAAAACTGCCCTCTGGCAGTTTTTTTATTGATCCATTGCATTCAGCAGAGTTGACTAAAATTTAAAGATAGTGTAGTATAAAACCATACTATTTTAGTAGGAGATTAATTTACCCCGTTAAATAATTTTATTGTCAGCCGAGATAAATTTTTTGTGAAGTGGTAGATATTTTATATTTTTTTAAATAACGATTTAATAAATTAGTAAAATTAAAATTTGAATTCTTTAATTTATATTTATGTGTTCAAATTTTATTTAACAGGGTTAATGAAATTTTCCACCAAAGCTGAATATGGATTAAGGGCTATGACAAGCCTTGCTCTTTGCTATCCTGAGGTTAAGAGTATTAAAGACATTTCTATAGAAGAAAAAATTTCTGCTAAATATTTAGAACGGTTGATGAATGAACTTAGAAAGGAAAAATTAGTAAAAAGTTATAAGGGGAAAAGCGGGGGATATACATTGTCAAAAAGCTCTAATAAAATAAGAGTTGGGGAAATAATACAAACTTTAGAGGGGCCACTTGATTTAAGGGGGTGTAATAGTAATAAATGTTCATCAAAAAAGTGTTTATCTAAAAAAGTTTGGATAGAACTGGAAAAACAAATGAACAAAACTTTAAATAAAATAAAATTAAGTGATTTAATAAAAGGGAGCAAATAAAATATGCACAAAAGAGTTTATTTAGATTATTCGGCTACTACGCCGGTTGATAAAAAAATTTTAAAGGCAATGATGCCATTTTTTTCTGAGAAATTTGGTAATCCATTAACTATTCATAAATTTGGGTCTGAGGCAGCTGACAGTGTTCAAGAGGCAAGAAGCGAGGTTGCTAATTTTTTAAATTGCCAGAATAAAGAGGTTATATTTACTTCGGGAGCAACGGAAAGTAACAACTTTGCTATTAAAGGCGTTTTAAGAGATTATTATTTAAAAAATAAAAGAATTCCACATATAATAACGTCAGTTATTGAGCATAACAGCATTTTAGATGTTTGTATAAAGCTGGAAAAAGAAAAGAAAGCCGAGGTAACTTATATACCAGTAACAAGCGAGGGAATGGTTAAAGTTGAATTAGTTAAAAAAGCAATCAAGAAAAATACAATTTTTATTTCTGTGATGCAGATAAATAATGAAATAGGAACAATTCAGCCGATTAGGGAGATAGGAAAAATTGTTAGTTTGGAAAATAAAAAAAGAGTTAAGAAAAAAAATCGAGAAATAATTTTTCACACCGATGCTACTCAAGGAATTAATTATTTAAATAGCGACGTTAATAAGTTAGGAGTTCATCTTTTGTCTTTTTCTGGCCATAAAATTTATGCACCCAAGGGGGTTGGGGTTTTATATAGAAAAATAGGAACTTCTATTAGGCCATTATTTGATGGTGGAGGTCATGAGGGGGGCTTAAGAGCAGGAACTCATAATGTCCCAGGAATAGTTGGTCTTGGTGAAGCAATAAAATTATTAAAGAGTCAAGATGCAAGGATTAGAAATAAGGAGATTAAAAAACTAAAGGATTATTTAATTAAAAGAATTTTAAAAGAAATACCAAATTCTTATTTGAACGGATCAAGGATTGAACGATCGCCAGGTAATGCTAATTTTAGATTTGATGATGTTGAAGGAGAGAGTTTGATTTTATCGCTTGATATGAAAGGAATTGCTGCTGGAACTGGTTCTGCTTGTTCGTCTGGAGCGCTTGAGCCGTCGCATGTTTTATTGAGCCTTGGTTTAAAACATGAACAGGCTCACGGCAGTCTTCGTTTATCACTTGGAAAATATACAACAAAAAAAGAAATAGATTATACAATTAATATTTTAAAAAAGGAACTTAATCGTCTTCGAAAAATTTCAGGAGATGTTTTAAAAAGCTTTAAATAAATTATAAACATATGAGTAATCAAAAATATTCAAAAAAAGTTTTAGAGCATTTTAGAAAACCTCACAATCAAGGTGTCCTAAAAAAACCAAGTGGAACTGGCTTGGTGGGTAACCCTAAGTGTGGGGATATAATGCGACTTTATATTAAGGTAAGTAAAAATAAAAAAGGTGAAGAAGTTATTAAAAATGTAAAGTTTGAAACTTTGGGTTGTGGGGCCGCTATCGCAACTACTTCGATGGTAACAGATCTCGCTAAAGGCAAAACTGTAGATAAGGCAATGAAAATTACTAAAAAAGATGTAACCGATGAACTAGAGTGGCTTCCGCCAACAAAGGTTCATTGTAGTAATTTGGCAGCCGAGGCTTTACATGAAGCAATTAAAGATTATCAAAAAGAAAAAAATGTTAAAAATAAGACCAGTAAAAAAAGAAGATAAAGAAAGTCTTGTAAAATTATTTACCCAGCTTATTGGAGTAGAAAATGATTTTGACTTAGATACTATCTTAGGTGATGATAGGTGTAAATGTATTGTTTTAGAAGATGATGGTGTTGTAATTGGTAGCGCAACTCTATCTTTGTATAATTCACCGGTTAAAGGTGGTGTAGGCGTGGTTGAAGATGTTATTGTAGATGAAAATTATAGAGGCCAGAGCCTAGGAAGAAAGTTAATGGATGAGTTAATTGAAATTGGAGAAAAAGAAAATATAACTTTTATAACTTTGACCAGTAATCCAAAAAGAGAGGCTGCCAGGAGGCTTTATCAGTCATTGGGGTTTGAACTCTCTGATACAGGATTTTTTAAATTAAATTTGAATAAATAAAAGGAGGATTTGCAAATCCTTTTTTTTATTTCTATAATGATAATATATAAAAATATTAATATGGCTAATAAAAAGAAAAAAATAGGAATATTTACCTTAACTTGTGATGAGGGTTGTAGTATTTATTTAATTGAGATATTTAATAAAAAACTATTAGAATGGCTCGAAAAAATGGAGATCCATTATTTTCTTTCAATAAAAGATAAAACAGATATTAAGGATATCGATATAGGGATTGTTGAGGGGGTGGTTACAACCCAAGAGGATATGGAATTAGCTAAAAAAATTAGAGATAACTGTAAAATAATAATTGGCATGGGTAATTGTGCTATTACTGGTCAACCTAGTTGTCAGAGAAATAATTTTAATAAAACTCAATTAAAGGCAATTAATAAAGATTTAAAGAAATTTAAATTTCTACCAAAATGTTTGTCATTTAAGGAAGCTGTTGGTATTGATGATGAGGTGGCGGGCTGTCCAATGGATGAGAAAAAATTTATAGAAGTTTTTGAGAAATATTTATAAGCGACGTAGAGCGAGCGAAATAATAAAAATTTATTTTTTATTATTTCCGAGTCGAGGAGTTTATATAATTATATATAAAAAATAAAAACCAATAAAATATGCATACTTGTGATTTAAATGTATCAATAGATAAACTATCAAAAATAGAAGGACACGCTGATCTTGATGTTAAGATTAGAAATGGAAAAGTTGAAAGCGTGGATCTTAAGGTGATGGAAAATAAAAGATTTTATACAGAAGCTGTTAAGGGTAAGCCGGCCTTAGCTGTTCCTCAGTTAGTTTCTAGAATTTGCGGAACTTGCTCTGTCGCTCATTTAACTGGATCTATCGAGGCAGTAGAAAAGACCCTTGGAATAAAACCAAGTGAACAAACTATACTTATGAGAAAGTTAATGATGTATAGCTTGATGATTCGAGATCATGCTTTGCATCTTTATTTTTTTGTTTTACCAGATATATTTGGCGTTGATTCAATTTTAGATTTAGCGGATTCTAAAAAAGAATTAATTCATGAAGCGCTTCATGTTAAAGAGGCTGGTAATAATCTTTCTAATTTAATTGCAGGGCGAGCTGTGCATGCCCCCTTTGAGCAAGTTGGCGGGTTTAGTCATGAGGTTGATAATTCAAAAGTTCCAGCAATAATTAAAGAATTAAAAAGCATTAGAAAATCTATAATAAATTTATCAGATATTTTTTATAAATGTGACTGGGAATTAAAAAGAGATACAAACTTTGTAGCGCTTGTAACAAAGGATTTTTCTTTTTTGGAAGGTCATATTTGTTCAACTAGCGGTACTTGCATTGAAGAAGAGAATTATTGGGATCATTTACAGAATGTAGTTTTACCTTACTCACAAGCTAGTGGATTTGAGTTTGAGGGTGAGGAGTTTATGGTTGGAGCACTTGCAAGGCTTAATTTAAATAAGGATAGCCTTCATTTAAATACAAAAAAAAGAATGAAAAAATATTTGGATTTATTTCCATCTAATAATATGTATCACAACAATTTAGCCCAAGCAATCGAAATAATGCATTCTATTGATCATTCAATTGAAATTTTAGATCAGACCACCTTTAAAAAAGAGAAAATAATAAAACCATCTAAAATGGATGGCGAAGGTGTTGGGGTGATTGAGGCTCCAAGGGGAACTTTGTATTATTGGTTAGCAGTAGAAAAAGGAAAGGTTAGATATGCAAATTTAGTTATTCCAACGGCGCAGAATTTATTGAATATGAGAGAGGATGTTAGGGTGGCTGTAACAGATATTTGTGAGTGTCAGTTAGGTGAAAAAGATTGTGAGAAAAATATTAAAAAAGAAATAGAGAAAATAATTAGAGCATATGACCCTTGTATGTCATGTGCATCGCATTTTTTAAAAGTTAACTGGATTTAATTTATTATATTGTTTTTAATAAGTTTAACAAGCTGTTTTAGGGCAGCTTGTTTTTTTATTTCCATTGGCACACCAAAAATTGTCACTTTTTTGAGTTGGCCGATTTTTTGTAAAAGCTTTAAATTAAAACCTAAATCAAAATCATGCATGGAATATTTTGGAGAATTTTCTATTTTATCAATATCAGTAAAAATCATTATTTTATCAATCCCTTCGACGGTATCAATTATTGTAAGTTCTTTGTTATCTGGTTTTAGATTTTCATTTGGATCTTGAATAATAAATTCAAAATTAGGAAGACTATCCTCTAAATCTTTTTTTAATTCAATTGGAATACTGTCAAAAGGGAGGAGAGGGTTACCAAATATATATATTGTTTTTTTCTTTTTCATGTTATTATTATGTTACTGTATATATATTACTACATTTTTTAATAAACAAAAATGTTTTTAGTTTTTCATTTTAAATTTTTAATTTAGCGAAGCGATTATGTGTTTAGCTTATCCGGGGAGAATTGAATCAATAAGTGGCGATAAGGCAGTTATTGATTTTAGTGGAGTAAAAAAAGAGGTCAATATATTTTTTGTGGAGGCCAAAGAGGGAGATTATGTTATTGTACATGCTGGTTTTGCTATTCAAAAATTAACTGATGAAGAGGCACAGGACGCAATTAAGGGTTTTAATGAAATTGAATAGTATGCAGAAATTATTAAAAAAAATTGAACAGTTGGCCAAGGAAATAGGAAAAGATATTAATTTAATGGAGGTTTGTGGAACACATACTCAGGCCATTAGTCGTCATGGAATAAGAGAAATTTTGCCTAAAAATATTAATTTGATTACTGGACCTGGGTGTCCGGTTTGCGTTACTGCTCAAAAAGATATAGATGCTATTATATCGCTTGCTCTTGCAGGAATTCCAATAGCTTCTTATGGGGACGTTTTGAGGATTCCGGGACATTTGGGAAGTTTGGACGATGCGCGAGGTCAGGGGGCTAAGGTTTTTGATGTTTATTCTACGGAGGATGCATTAAAGTTAAGGGAGAAATATCCAGATTTAGTTTTTTTTGGCTTAGGTTTTGATACTACTACGCCGATGACAGCTTATGCTATCAAAAAGGGTTTGACAGTGTATTCTACACACAAGCTTTTTCTACCAGCTATGGAAGCATTGCTTAAGATGGGGGAAGTTAAGATAGATGGCTTTATTGATCCAGGGCATGTTTCTGTTATTATTGGTACAGAGCCATATAAAATAATGAAAGTTCCCCAGGTAATAACTGGCTTTGAAGCAGAGGATGTTTTGGTTGGAATTTATATGCTACTTAGACAAATTAAAAAGGGCGAAAAAAAAGTAGAAAATCAATATCTGCGGTCAGTAAAAAGGGAAGGTAACCCTAAAGCCAGAAAATCAACTTTTGATGTTTTTGAGATTAAAGATGGTGAGTGGCGTGGATTTGGCATAATTCCAAATTCTGGCCTTGAAATAAAAGATGAATATACAAATTTTAATGCCAAAATAAAATATAAAGATATTTTAGAAAGACAAGATTTTTCAAAATCAAAAGAACCTAGGGGATGTGGTTGTGGTGAAATAATCCGTGGTTTAAAAACTCCGGATAAGTGTTCTTTGTTTGGGAGCATTTGTACGCCAGAAAATCCTATCGGACCTTGCATGGTTTCAGTGGAGGGGGCGTGTAATAATTTTTTTAGATTTAAAAAAATTAATAATTAAAATTTATGAATAATAATATAACAATAGATGAAGGTGGTGGTGGATATAAGTCTTGGGAGCTAGTTAAAGATATTCGTAAAATTTTAACTTATACTAGTGATTGGAAAAACTGCGATGATGATGCAGCTATTTTTAATTTAGGTAATGGTGAAAAGTTGGTTTTTACTACCGATGCTTTTATTGTTGATCCTATATTTTTCTCTGGTGGAGATATCGGTAAAATTTCAATGTGTGGAACAATAAATGATTTGGTAGTAATGGGAGCTAAACCTCTTGGAATCTCCCTTAGTATTGTAATGGAAGAAGGATTTCCCAAAAAAGATTTTGATAAAATTTTATGTTCAATTAATAAGATATCAGAAGAATCCGGTGTTCCAGTTGTAACTGGCGATACTAAGGTTACGGAAAAAGGAAAAATCGATAAAATTACGATCACTACTTCTGGTGTGGGGATTGCAAAAAATGTAATTTCTAATGACGGAATAAAGGTAGGTGATTATATTATAACTTCTGGTGATTTGGGAGAGCATGCAGTTATGCTTTTGGCCGAAAGATTTAATTATAAAACTAAAATAAAGAGTGATTCAAAGACGCTTAATAAAGAGTTAGAAGAGGTGGGTAAATACTTAAATTCCTGTAAGGATCCTACTCGAGGAGGCTTGGCAGCTAATTTAGTAGAGATGGCAGAAAAATCTAAAGTTAAAGTAATATTAAAAGAGGAGAACTTACCATATAAAAAAGAAGCTGTAGCCATCACTGAGCTTTTAGGTTTAGATATTTTTACTTTGGCTTCTGAGGGTAGATTTATTGCTTCAGTTTCCCCAAAAAATATTAAAAAAGCTTTAAGTATTCTTAAAGTTTTTAATAAAGAAGCAAAAATTATAGGAGAGGCTGTTGATGGGCAAGGAGTTTTTCTTAAAAACAAACTTGGAGGATTGCGAATGGTAGAGATGCCCAAGGGAAAGTTAATCCCCAGAATTTGTTAGTAGATAAAAAATAATTTGACCAAAGGGAAGTCCTGCGTCTCCGCGTGGGATTTTTTTATTTGTAATTCCACCCTTGGTCAGGAAATAATCAGAAATTGTTTTATTATTTGTTATTCCTCCGGCAAAGAAGAAATTATTACTACCCATGATTCGGTAGAGTCCACTAGCTAAATATATCTGAGTTGTAGCGGCTAATCTTTTTTTATCTTCGCGAATGTTTTTTATAAGATATTCAAATAGATAGGTGGTGTTTAATGTTTTTAGCGGTTTAGTTGATAATATTTTGGGCTTTAAAATATAAGGGGAAGTAGAGTTTTTTTCAAGTAGTTCGGTTGCTTCATGCTTGTGTGTTCTTTTATTGTTAGCAAAACCTAATAAAACAGAAACAGCATCTAAAATTCTGCCAGTACTTGAAGTTTTTTGGCAGTTAAAATTCTGCTGCAATTGATTGTATAAAAGTTCAAATTGATTAGGGGTGTAATATTTTTCAATATATTTATATATATTGTTTTTATCTAAAATTTTATTGAGGATTGATATTAACATTCTTGCTGGTTCACGAATGGCTAGTTCACCACCTAATAAAATTTGATTTTCTAAATGACCTAGTCGCTTAATCTGATATTTATTGTTTATTACTTGAAACTCAAATATTTCTCCGCCCCAAATTTTATTGTCATCACCAAAACCTGTTCCGTCCATAGCAATACCAAAAAATGGAAATGGAATTTTCAATTTTTGATGTTTAATTAGGTGTTCACCTACAGCCGAAAAAATATGTGCTAGATGATGCTGAATTTTAATATGTTCTGAGCTATATTTTGTCGCTAGTTTTTTTCCCAATAAAGTTGTTTTGTATTGAGGGTGGAAATCAGTTATTATTATCTCTGGGCTGATTTTTTCTTTTTCTAGAAAATTTATAACAGCTGTTTTAAATTTCGCAAAATTATTCTCATTTAAAAGATCGCCGAAATCGTCTGATAAAAATATCTTATTTTTATAGTAAACGGAAAAAAACCCAGCTGACTCCGCGCCTAGGGCTAAAATAGTTTTATTGTTTTTAGTTGGGATGTTAAATATTTCCATGTTTTTATTTTATCATTGCTGGATTAATTTTCAATGGATTAGACAACTCTTTCTAAATTAGCTAAAATGAAGTAAGTAATTTTTAAAAAAATCGTTATGGAAAATATTGAAAAAAAAGCAATTCAAATAGCCGAGAAGGCTGGCAAGGCTTTGCTTAAAGAATTTAGAAAAGAAGATTCTTCGATTAGGGGAACTAGTAAGGGGGTTAAAACTTTATTTGATTTACTTGCCGATAAAATTATAAAAAAAGAAATAGAGAAAAATTTTCCAAAACATTCTTATTTAACAGAGGAAACCGGCTTTATAAATAAGAAAAGTGATTATATGTGGATTATTGATCCGTTGGATGGAACAAGTAATTTTGTTAATCATAATCCATTTTTTTCAGTTTCGATAGCTCTTTGGTATAAAGGTAAGCCAATCTTAGGAATTATTGAGGTACCAGCCTTAAAAGAGCGTTATGTGGCAGTGGCGGGCAAGGGGGCTTGGGTGTATGACTTAATGAGGAGTAAAAAAAGAAGAGCTAAAGTATCAAACGTTAAGGATTTAAAAAACTCTTACTGGGTTTTTTGTGAGGGTGGAGAGAATAAAAGAAAAAGAATAGCTGATATTTTTTATAGTATGTATCCAAGGGTAAAAGAATATAGAAAGATTGGTTCAGCTGCTATTGAGTTGGCTTGGGTTGGAGCTGGTAGAGCTGAAGGCTATGTAACAACAAAGATATCTGTTTGGGATTTGGCTGCCGGAATGCTATTTGTTAAAGAGGCCGGAGGAAAGAATTTGCATTTTAATGGTACTCCATATAAGTGGAAAGAGTTTTTAGATGGTAATGGATTTGACTTTATAGCCACCAACGGTAAAATAAAAATTAATATTAAGAAGTAATATGGCAAAAAATAAAGGAGCAGTTTCAGCTGGGCATGTAAAAACAGCCGAAGCTGCTAAATTAATGTTAGAACAAGGGGGAAATGCTTTTGATGCTGCAATTGCAGCAGGGCTAGCATCAAGTGTAGTTGAATTTTCTCTAACATCTCTAGCTGGAGGTGGTTTTTTACTTGCTCATACTAATAAAAGAGAAAATATTCTTTTTGATTTTTTTACTCAAACACCAAGAAATAAAAATTTAAAAAGTAATCCAGATTTTTATCCACTGGTAGTAGATTTTGGAGATACAACTCAAGAATTTCATATAGGGCTTGGTTCGATGGCTGTTCCTGGAAATATAGCTGGATATTTCCATGTCCATAAAAAGTTGGGTAGCTTACCGTTTAGCGTTGTGGCTGAGCCAGCAATTGAATACGCTAGGCGCGGCGTAGAGTTAAATGATTTTCAGTTTTGGTGTTTATCTGCACTTAATGCAATATTAACTAAGGAAGAAACAGGAAAAAAGATATTCACTAAAGATGGTATACTCTTAAGGCCAGGGGATATTTATAAAATTCCAGACTTAGCCAATACATTGGAATATTTAGTTAAAGAAGGAGTAGGTGGTTTTTATAGGGGTGAGCTTAGGGATATGATTATTAGAGACAGTGAAGAGCTTGGTGGTTATTTAACAAAAGAAGATTTTGAAAATTATAAAGTAATAGAAAGGAAACCACTTGAAGTAAAATATAATGGAAATAAATTTATAACTAATCCTCCGCCAAGTTCAGGTGGAGCCCTAATTGCTTTTGCTTTAGAGTTGCTAGAGGGTGCTAAGATTGGAGAACATAAATTTGGCAGTTTCGAGCATTTAAAAACTTTATCTGAAATTATGGAGTTTACTAACTTAGCCAGAAAAGATGGTTATGATAAAAATATTTATAATTCGGATGTAGCTCAAAAATTTTTAAGTAAAGAACATATTGAAAAGTATAGAGAATTATTAAATACAAAAGTTAATAAATGGGGAAGCACTACTCATCTTAGCGTGGTTGATGCTATGGGTAATGCAGCTAGTATGACGACTTCCAATGGTGAGGGGTCAGGTTACTTTATTCCAGGAACAGGTATTATGATGAATAATATGCTTGGCGAAGAAGATTTAAATCCACATGGTTTTCATAAATGGCAAGAAGATGTTAGGATTTCTTCCATGATGAGTCCGACAATGGTCTTAAAAGACGATAGACCAGAGCTTGTTCTTGGTTCTGGAGGATCAAATAGAATTAGAACAGCAATTCTTCAAGTTATATCTAATGTTTTAGATTTTGATATGCATATTAAAGATGCTGTTAACTCCCCAAGAATTCACTGGGAAAGAAATAATTTTAATATTGAACCAGGATTTAGGGGTGATGTAGTTGGTAGAATAAAAGGAATAAATAAGAAGGATGAAATTGTAGAATTTTCTGCTCAAAATATGTTTTTTGGTGGAGTGCATAGTGTGACTAAAGAAAACGGTAGTTTTGACGGAGCCGGAGATTTACGAAGAGGGGGAATTTCTTTAATAGTATAACGTGAAACTGTCGAAGAATATTGTTTTTATTACAATTTCCATATTTTAGTAAATTTCTTATAAAAATTTTTTTAAAATCTAAAAATTTCGTTATAATAACATATCCTCCTACAGCCTCAATAATATGGAACCAATAATTTCAGAAAATAGATTAAATAAAATAAAACAAGTTGCTGGTAATAGGCAAAAGGATTTTGTGGTGGTTTTGGAGGATGTTTATGATCCTCATAATGCAGCAGCAATAATAAGAACTTGTGATGGGTTGGGTGTTCAAAAAGTTTATTTTATTTTTGAAGAGGTAGATTCTTATAATCCTAAAAAAGTTGGTAAAGTTAGTTCCAGTTCGGCTAATAAATGGGTTGATTTTGAAATTTTTAAATCAACTAAAAGGTGTCTTAATAAATTGAAGCGAGAAGGTTATGAAATTTATGCTACAATCCTAGATGAAGAAGCTGAAAATTTATATAAAATAGACTTTCTAAAAAGTAAAAAAATAGCAATTTTAGTTGGTAGTGAAAGTATGGGGCTTAGCCAAAAAGCAATTCAATTGTCGGATAGAAAAATATATATGCCGATGAAAGGTATGGTGCAGAGTTTTAATGTTTCTGTGACCGCAGCAATATTTTTATCTGAAATTATTAGACAACGAATGGGTAAATCTAAAAAATATTTACTGCAACCAAAGGAAAAAATAAAGTTAATAAAAGATTTTATAAAAAGGTAATTGGAAATTGATTTTTTTAAAGTATTATGATATAAAATAAACAATATGAAATAAGCAATTTTTACAAAGGAACTCTTGAATTTATTGCTTCCCTGGATTAATTTAAAAACGTTATTTAAAAGCCCTCTATCTGAAAAAGATAGAGGGTGTTTTGTTTGTGTAAATTTATTGCAGTTTTTCTTCGGGGAAATCAGGTAGGGGTGTTTTATATTTTTTGGTCTCATTTAATGGCATGCCAAGATCCGATCTTTCTTTTAATGCTTCGTCACATCTTTGCTTCCAGATAATTCGGATGTAGGATCTGATAATTTCTTGGTAACACCTTCTCAGATTACCATTGGGAGATTTTGATGTAAGGCCGGCTATTGTTGGGCTACCACCTAGGATTAGCTTAGCATGTCCTTGGCAAGTGTTTTTGACCTCCTCAATAGTTTTGTTCGTCTCCGATGTAATTTCGTTAGAACAAATTTCTATTTGTTGTAAATCGTTAATCTGCTCAATTAGGGGATATTTGCTTAATTTGGTCTCCCTTTCTTCTTCTGTTGTCAGGTTGTATCTACGACTAAAAATTAATTGTTCGTCCATTTTATTTTCTCCTGTGTGTTTGTGGTATATATTATAAATAACTTCCCTGTTTTTGCTTAAAGGTTCAATTTAATTAATTTTATTTTAAATATATTAAAAGTCAATGATTTTTGTTAAAAAGCTGTAATTATGTTATAATATATTCACTAATAAAAATTAACTAAAAAATATGGATTTTGAAAAGCCAAGAATTGACCTTAAGTCAAAAAACCACAAGGCAATCAGATTTGTTTATTATGCAATTTTTACAGTTGCTTTTGTTTTTGTTGTTTATCTTGCCGCGCTTACCGTTGTTTTTCAGACTTCTGCCGTGGTGAGTTGTGGCAAAGTTGATTTTGATTGTAATATTTGTAAGGTTTTAAAGTTTTGGGAAGAAGATGAGTCTGCTGTTCAGGTTGGCGATGGAGTAAAGGGACAACTTGCAAGCCAGAACCAAATTAAAAAATTTACAGATTATGATGAGTTGAAGCAGTTTTTAGATGAGAATAAAATTAATAATAGTGGTTATTATGGTTATGACATGTCGATGATGACGAGAGAAATGGCAATAGATGATTTAGCCTTTAAGTCCGATGCTAATTTTGGACTAGCAGAAGAAACAGCTGGTCGTGGTGGAGGATCTGACGATTTTTCTACTACAAATATTCAGGTAGAAGGAGTCGATGAGGCTGATATTATAAAAACTGACGGTAAATATATTTATGCAGTTGCTAAAAATAATTTATTTATAATAGACGCTTATCCAGCTAGTGGCGCTCAAATTTTATCAAAAATAGAGTTTAAAGTAAGGCCGCAAAATATTTTTATTAAAGGAGATAAATTAGTTGTTTATGGTAATGATAATTTAATTCATCAGAGATCTTTTTACGAAGATTTTAGAAGAAGAGAAACTTTTTCATTTCTAAAAGTTTTTGATATAAGCGATAGGGTTAATCCTAAGCAGATTAGAGATTTAGATTTTGAAGGGAATCTTGTTAATACGAGGATGGTTGGTGATTATGTTTATTTTATTACTTCAACTAGGGCTTATTATTATGATTCAGAAATGCCTGTTCCAAGAATTGTTGAAGATGGCGTGGTGATTAATGAAGGCAAGGAGATGGATGTGTATTATATAGATATTCCATATTCAAGTTATAATTTTACCCATGTTGCAGCGATAAATATCGAAAATAAAAATGAAGACGTGAGTAGTGAGGCATACTTACTTGGTTATAGTCAAAATTTATATGTTTCACAGGATAATATTTATATAACTTATACTAAGCAAGTTAGTGAATATCAGTTAATGATGGAGGTTTTTAAAGAATTTTTAATTCCTAGATTATCACAAAAAGATCAAGATATTATTACCGAAATAGAAAGTGCTTCAAATTATATTTTAAGTCCAGAAGAAAAAATGAGAAAAATCGAGGAGATTTTAGAAAGATTTATCTATTCTTTACCACAAGACGAGCAAGATGAACTAGAAAGAGAGGCAGAAGAAAGATTAATACAAAAATACAAAGAGATTGCTAAGGAACTAGAAAAAACTATAATTCATAAAATAGCTATAAAGGGGCGGGAGCTAGAATATAAAACGGTTGGAGAAGTTACTGGGCATGTCTTGAATCAGTTCTCGATGGACGAACGAGATGGATATTTTAGGATTGCAACTACAAAAAATAGGATTTGGTCTCGTTTTAACGAAGAAGAGCTTGAATCTTACAGTAATTTATATGTATTAGATGATAATCTAAAAGTAGTAGGTAGTGTTGAGGGTTTGGCTAAGGAAGAGAGAATTTATTCTGTTAGGTTTATGCAGGATAGGGCCTATATGGTTACTTTTAAGCAAACTGACCCATTATTTGTTATTGATTTAAAAAATCCTCGAGATCCAAAAGTTTTGGGAGAGCTCAAAATTCCAGGATTTTCTAACTATTTGCATCCGTATGATAACAATACTTTAATAGGTATTGGAAAGGAGACTTATGAGAACGAATGGGGCGGAGTAAGAACGGGTGGTCTTAAATTATCATTGTTTGATGTCTCAGATGTTTCAAAACCAAAAGAAATTGATAATTATGTCATTGGTGAATCTGGTAGTGGTTCTTATGCACTCCAAGATCATAAGGCATTCTTGTTTTCTAGAGATAAAAATTTATTAGTTATTCCAGCCAGCTTGAGAGAGGATACTATTGCAAAATATAATAACTATTTTAGAGGGGCTTTAGTTTTTATGGTAAACAACAAGGGCTTTGAATTAAAGGGGCGGGTTAGTCATTCAAATCAACAAGACCTTGAAAAAAATGGAGAAAGATATTACTCTAACTATGAGGAGTCAGTTAAAAGGGGTTTATATATAGATGATGTTTTGTATACATTTTCTGACAGATATCTGAAGATGAATAAATTAGACGATTTAGAGTTAGTTAAAAATTTAGAATTAATAAAAGAAAAAAACGATGACTTTCAAATAATTAACTAAAATTAAAAAATATGAATATCAATATAAAGGCAACAAACATTGAGTTAACAGAAGACTTAAGAAATTATATTGAGGATAAAATGAGTTGTTTAAGTAAGTATTTTGATAATATAATTGAGATTCGAGTTGAAGTAGGAAAAGAGTCTGATCATCATCAAAAAGGGGATATATTTTTTGCTGAAGTTAATGTAAAAGTTCCTAATGATTTGATAAGAATTAAAAAAACAGAAAAAACCCAATTTAAGGCCATTGACAAGACAAAGGATCATTTAAGGGAGATGTTAGGTAGGTATAAAGGTAAATTAAGGGGAAAAAAGGGTGGAGACAAATTAGATATATTTGATATTAGAAAAATGGAAGAAGAATAGTGTACTTAAAGGTATATTTTAATATATAATTAAAAAACCCCGGGTTAAGTGGGTTTTTTAATTGACAAAAACCGTTAAATAAAGTAATTTAATATAATGTTTTTAATAGTTAAAAACAAGCACCTTACAACAAAGAACTAAAAAAATTAATCATAAAAATTGGGGGATGAAATGACAGAAAAAGAAGAAAAATATTTAAAAGAACAAATTGTTTCCTTGGGTGGATTATTAAGTATTATTGTTGTTGGTACCGGCTTCATTTTTTGTTTTTCGGGAAATCAAATGTTGAATTTTTTAATTTATTTTATAGTTATCATGATCTCTTCTTTGGTAGGAGGATTAACTTATTTAATAGCCTATGCTATGGGCTATATTTCTTTAGTAATTTTTATCATACCGTTTATTCTTTTGATGGCCGTTGGGTTTTGCTATCCGCAGATAAATGTTGCAGATCTAGAAAGATTTTCTGCTATTTATACGACAGGTTTTGTATTGGGAGTAATCATTTGTACTCTTTGGTTGAGCAGAGCATTAAAAATACACATTGTTAATAGAAATAAAATCGAAAAACTATCAGATTAAAGGAGAAAATTATGAGTGACGATAGAAGTTTTATAAAAGAAATCTTTGGAGATGATTGGTTCGTAATTATTGGCTTGGGCTCACTTTTTGGCTCATTAACAGTTGTTTTATATTGGTATTTAAATACAAAGTTTGTTCTTATCGGTTTTCCTGGACAAACGTTATATTATTTGAATAATACAATGGCCATATTGTTGGTTTTTCTGTTAATTCTTATATCATTTTTTATCACAAGAATGAAAGAGCTGGCTGATCATCCGTTTATAGCTCTGGGGGTATTTTTTCTCTTCATAATTACATCGGCTAGTGTTACAGGTCTAATTTTGAATTTTGGTTGGTTGTGGGCCCGAGTTATTTATTCGATTTTAATTGCGGCTATGTTTTTAGCTTTTGCCTTTGCTTATAGGGTTGTTATCCTATCTGGTTATGGACAGTAAGCATGAGTCAAGAAAAAGATGATCTTTATTTTAAATTTAATCATTCGGCAATATTTTTTGGTGCTATTTTAGGAATAGTAATTCCTCTTTTATTTTGGGGGTTGCCAAAATTATTTGCTTCAAGTGGTGATGCTATTCTTTTAAACCATCCAGGACAGGTATATTGGTCGCTTGGAATTATGTTATCGTTATTTGTAGTGGTTTTGGCAGTGGAATATCAAAAAAGCAATAATGCGAGTGAATTTTTTCAATTTTTTCTTTTTCCTTGTAGTGTTTTAGTTCTTTATTTAAATTTAGGAGGAATAATTATTCAATCTATTTTTGGTCTTGTTTTAGCGGTTTTATTCGTTGACAAGGTTTTAAGTAGTCTTTAAATTACGAGGATCGTTTAGACGGTCCTTTTTTATTTAAAAGGGTTTACAAAAATAGAATTTGAGAGTAACATTATAATTGATATTAACATTATTCCCAATACTGGGAATTTTATTTATTTAATGAAAAGTTATATATGTTTTTAAGTAAAATTTTTAGTGACCCCAATAAAAAAGTTATTGATAATTTAAGGCCAACAGTAGATAAAATTAATTCACTGGAGGAGGAAATTAAAAAATTATCAGATTCTGAATTAAGGGGTAAGACTAAAGAATTTCAAAAAAAATTAAAACAAGTTAAGAATAGAGATGAAGAGAAAAAAATTCTGGATGAAATATTACCAGAAGTTTTTGCTTGTGTAAGAGAAGCCGCCAAAAGAACATTGGGTCAGCGCCATTATGATGTTCAACTTATTGGTGGGATGGTATTACATCGCGGTGAGATAGCAGAAATGAAAACCGGTGAAGGTAAAACCTTAACAGCAACTTTACCTATTTATCTTAATGCTTTGACTGGGCGTGGGGTTCATGTTATTACGGTTAATGATTATTTATCGCAGAGAGATGCTAGTTGGATGGGGCAGATTTATAATCTTTTAGGATTATCTGTTAGTTGTATCATTCATGAAAAAGCATTTTTATATGAGGAAGTAGATGATAGTAGTTCAGATACATTAACTATTGGTATGGAAAATTTAGTTAGTGATTCGCTAAGGTTAGTTGAAAGGAAAAAGGCCTACGAAGCCGATATTTTATATGCAACAAATAACGAGCTTGGTTTTGATTATCTGCGTGATAATATGGCTCAAAATTTAGAGTCAATGGCTCAGCGCGAACTTAATTATGCTATTGTTGATGAGATTGATAGTATTTTAATTGATGAAGCTAGAACACCTCTTATTATTTCTGCTCCAGCCGAGGAGTCTACTAAAAAGTATTACCAGTTTTCAACTTTAGTTAGTAAATTAAAGGAAGATGAAGATTATAATATAGATGAAAAAATGAGAGCCGCTACCTTAACAGAGGAAGGTATTACAAAAATAGAAAAGTTAATGGGGGTAGATAATATTTATACGGCTGGTGGAATTCGTGACGTTCATCATATGGAGCAAGCTCTAAAAGCCAGAACTCTTTTTAAGCGTGATAAAGACTATGTTGTTAAAGATGGTGAAATTGTTATTGTGGATGAATTTACTGGAAGGTTAATGTTTGGCAGAAGATATTCTGAAGGGTTGCATCAAGCAATTGAATCTAAGGAAGGAGTCGAGATTAGACAAGAGAGTATAACTTTAGCGACGGTTACTTTTCAAAATTATTTTAGATTATATAATAAGTTGGCTGGTATGACTGGTACGGCGATGACTGAAGCCGAAGAGTTTAATAAAATTTATAGTTTAGAAGTAACCGAGGTGCCAACAAATAATCCTATGCAGAGAATTGATAGTGCTGACAGGGTTTATAAAAATGAAATTGGTAAGTTTAAGGCTACAATTGAAGATATTAAAGAAAAGCATGAAAAGGGTCAACCAGTTTTAGTTGGTACTATTTCGATTGAAAAAAATGAATTGTTAGGTCAAATGTTGGGCCGAGAAGGGGTTAAGTTCGAGCTTTTAAATGCGAAAAGCCATGAAAAGGAGGCAAAGATTATTGCTAATGCCGGTTTACCTGGAGCAGTAACTATTGCTACTAATATGGCTGGTCGTGGTGTTGATATTATTCTTGGTGGCGCTAAAGAAAGTTTTGAAAGTGAAGATGAATGGAAAGAGTCTCATAAAAAAGTTGTTGAAGCCGGAGGATTGCATATTATAGGAACTGAACGTCATGAATCAAGACGAATTGATAATCAGCTTAGGGGTAGGGCTGGTCGTCAGGGGGACAAAGGTTCAACGCAGTTTTTTGTGTCTATGGATGATGATTTGATGAGAATTTTTGGTGGAGAGAAGATGAGGGCAATAATGGAAAGATTAAACTTTCCAGAAGATATGCCAATTGAAAATAGATTAATTTCTCGTTCAATTGAGCAAGCTCAAAAGAAGGTTGAAGGGAATAACTTTGATATCAGAAAACATTTAGTAGAGTATGACGATGTTATTAATAAGCACAGAGAAGTTATCTATAAAAGAAGAAAAAATATTTTAGATAATTACGATAAATTTAAGCAAGACAAGGTGAATGACGAAGTCAGACAAGGTGAATCATCGTTAGGTGAGAGAGTGTCCCCTGGGGGAGAAGGTGACCTGGGTCAAAAAGAAGGAGGTAAAGATGAATTAAGGGAAGAAATAATTGAAATGGTTCAAGCTGAGATTGAGCAAGTGGTAATATTTCACACGGCTGCTGATAATACAAGTGAATGGAACATTAAAGAGATTTATGAGGTGGCTAGCACTATCTTTCAAATGTCGGAAGATAAAAAAATTGAACTTGCTAGTATTCCAACTAGTGAGACAAATGGAAATCATAAGGTTGAGCTGCGAACAAAAATAATAGATTATTTGTTTAATGTCGCCAAGGAACATTATGAAAAAATCGAACAAAATATTAGTTCGGCAGGAATTAAGTTTATCGATATTGAAAAAGAGGTAATGCTTCGGGCAATCGATAACTTGTGGATTGAGCACCTTGATGCTATCGATCATCTTAGAACAGGAATTGGGTTGCGTGGTTATGCCCAACAAGATCCATTAATTGCCTATAAGAAAGAAGCCTATAATCTTTTTACGGAACTTGTTAACTTAATTCAAAGACAAGTTGTTTATAGTATTTTTAAGATTGGTTTAACGGAACAATTTGCTCCAACGGTAATGCAACAAAATAACGTACAAATGAGTGCACCGGAAAAGTCAGGTGATAAAGAAAATAGATGGGGGACTAATGTTATGGAGAAAGAAGTTAAAAGCAGGGAAACCAAGGATAATATCCCTAAAAAAGTTATTGACTCAGATGGGAATAAGGTAGGACGCAACGATCCATGTCCATGTGGAAGTGGGAAGAAGCATAAAAAGTGTTGCGGAAAATAAAAAAGAATTACATATTTAATTACGTAATTAATTACGTAATTAAAATTAAATATAGAAATTTAAAAAACGCGTACCGGTTTGTCTGGTGCGCGCTTTTGGTTTTCCCTTTGTAGGGATTATGAGGGGTCAAAGATGGCTTCGATTCTGCTTTTTTGAGCAAAAGATATTGAATTATCTTTGAGCTCTAATGTTCCTTTCTCGATTAATATTGCGATAGGCCAGACACAGTCTTCTTCGCACGGTTGAAGTTCTGTTACGGAAAATCTTAGAGTGCTTATAGCGACCGCATCGTCGGCCAATAGTTGGTTTTCGTTAATAGATTCAGTAATTCGATGATTTAACTCATCGAGATTGGTCCAGGCATTTTCTCTGCCAATTCTCATAACTTCGGCAAGGTCCCTTAGAAACCAGGTAAAAATCATCACCAATTCGCATGGCGGGACACAGCTATTACAATTAAGACAAGTTCTTTCTTTTTTCTTTTCCATTTTCTCTCTCCCCTCTGTTTTTTATGGTTGTTAAAAGGTACTTTAGTTTTATATAAAAGTATAGCAGATTTTTATTGTTTTGTCAATGCTATTTGTATAAGATAAATGTTAAAAAATATTGCTAAATTTTTAGGTTTAGTTATAATATAGGTATATTAATTTTAAATTAAAAATTATGGATAATGAAAATTTAAATTCTAATCTTAGTAATGATAATAATAAGGATGAGAATCAAGAAGCGTCCCAGGTGGAGGCTATTAGAGATGATATTATAAAAAGAGATGAAGAGCCTATGGAAAACAAAGAACCCGTAGTTGAAGAAACAAAAAATAGGGTTAAAAGAATATTGTCTAAAATTTTTAGTCGAAAATAGCTTATATTTACCAAAAACAAAAAAACGTATAAACTTGATAGGTAAAAGATAAAGGAGCTTTTTTAAGCTCCTTATTAAATAATATGAATAACATAAGAAATTTTTGCATAATAGCCCATATTGATCACGGTAAGTCGACTATGTCTGACCGTTTTTTGGAGTTTACTGGAACGGTAGAAAAAAGAAATATGAAGGAACAATTACTTGATCAAATGGACCTTGAGCGTGAAAGAGGAATAACTATTAAGCTTCAACCTGTTCGAATGGATTATGATGGGTATATTTTGAACTTAATCGATACGCCAGGACATGTCGACTTCAGTTATGAAGTTTCTCGTTCTTTAGCTGCAGTTGAGGGCGCAATTTTATTAGTGGATGCAAGTCAGGGAATTCAAGCTCAAACTTTAGCTAATTTGTATTTAGCTATGGATCAAAATTTAGAAATAATTCCAGTTTTAAATAAAATAGACCTTCCGGCTGCTCAGCCAGAAAAAGTTAAAAAAGAAATAATGAGCTTGCTTGGTTGTGGTGAAAACGAAATTTTAGCGGCTTCTGGTAAAACAGGGGAAGGTATTGAAGAGGTTTTAAGGAGGATTATAGAAAAAGTTCCACCACCAAAAGAAAAAAAAGAAATTCTTAAGGGGTTAATCTTTGATTCAGTTTACGATGAATATAAAGGAGTTATTGCTTATGTAAGAGTTGTAGAAGGTGAAATTAAGCCAGGGGATAAAATAAAGATGTTTGTAACTGGTAATGATAGCGAAGTCTTAGAGGTTGGTTATTTTAAGCCTCAGTTAGTAAAATCAAATAAAATAAACACAGGTGAAATCGGTTATGTGATCGCTGGTTTTAAAAATGTTTCTGAATGTAGGGTGGGGGATACTATTACATCGCTCAAGGGTGAAGAGCAGTTGCCAGGATATGAAGAAGTTAAGCCAATGGTTTTTTCTGGGATATTTTGCAAGGAAGGAAGTGATTATGGTAAGCTTCGTGAGGCAATGGATAGGCTTAAGCTTAATGATTCAGCTTTGTATTATGAGCCAGAGAACTCCCCAGCGCTTGGGCATGGCTTTAGATGTGGTTTTTTAGGTATGCTTCATTTAGATGTTATTCAAGAAAGGCTTAAGAGGGAGTTCAACTTAGAGTTAATTATAACTGTACCGAGCGTTGGTTATAAGCTTTTTAAAAAAAATGGAGAAGTTGTTGAGATAAAAAACCCTCAAGAACTTCCAAATCCGACATTTCTTGATCATGTTGAAGAACCGATAATGACACTTGACGTAGTAACCCCTAAAGATTATATGGGATCTATTATGCAGTTGGTTCAAGAAAAAAGGGGAACCTATAAAGACACTGAATAT
>Ga0233446_1000081_pt1 | contig 129767 bp, 173 predicted proteins | sample SI_124_October20_4_FD_182780 | JGI IMG/M metagenome (GOLD analysis project Ga0233446, IMG submission 182780) | Seawater microbial communities from Saanich Inlet, British Columbia, Canada - SI_124_October2016_120_MG | ecosystem: Environmental > Aquatic > Marine > Inlet | place: Canada: British...
ATAGCAAATATAAAAATGAATTAGCAACTTCTTGAGGAGTTATAGGTCCACCTCCACCTCCACCAAGAGAAAAACCTATTCCACTTGCACCTGTGTCCCCAATATCTGAAATACCTGAAATCATAGGAATGATTTTAAATTGCATTACTAAAACAATTATAATAAATACGAAAAAAATAATATATCCCTGAACAACTAATGTATGAATACTAGCTTTCTGCTCTTTTTTCAATTTATCTGACATGGTAACAGCTTCAGCCACCGCTTCTAAAATTTCACCAATATTTCCACCAGCTCTTTCAGCTTGTCCAATTAAAACAAGAGCTCTTGAAATAGATTTATTATTAATATCTTTTGAAAATGTTTGAAGAGCTGTATTTAAGGGAATACCTAGTGCAATTTGATTTGCAAGTTTTTTAACATGAACTCCTAACGGGCCATAATATTTATTTCTCACATTTAAAATACTTTTACTAATAGGTGTTCCAGCTTTAACACTTTCCACCAAGTTTCTTGCAAATTCTAAAAACATGCTTTCTTTTTCAGCCTGAATTCTAGCTTGCGTAACTATTGAATATACAATAGGACCAGATCCAACCAAAACCCCTATCCCTACAATAAAAATTGAAAATTTAGTTCCCCTAAAGAAAAAAGAAGATAATAGAATCACAGCTGAGACAATCATTCCAATAATATGTGCTTTACTAAATTCCATTTTATGAAGGTTGTTTTAAGTGTAAAAAGGTCAAGAACACTATATTTATTACTACAACTCCTAAGATAGTCATGATAGTTATTGTGGATGTTCCTACAGCGAGACCTAATCCACTTATACTCATCATCATCATTAAAAGCATAAAAATCATAGGTGCAGCGATAACTACACTAATATAAACATCCATCATCGTCTCTGCAGATTTAGCATATTTTTCTCTTTGAATTTTATAATCAAATAACAATGTTTCAGCTCTCTTATCAAAAAAGTCTTGTAAGTTTCCACCAGAGTTAATAGTTGTAGCTAACCCTGTAAATAATTCTGATAAATTTCTACTAGGACTATTATATGCAATATTTTTCAAAGCTGTTACAAGATCATAACCATAAACATTTATCTCATTCATTAATTTTGTAAATTCTTTTTCTAAAAAAGGATATTCTTTTGTAGAGATTATAATCTTAAAAATATTACTTGGATCTATCATAGAACCTGCAATAGAAGACATATGAATTGTTGCAAAAGGAAGTTCTGAATTTATTTTATTTTCAGCAGATTTTTCTTCCATTGAAGGATAAAAATATATTAATAAAAATGTGACAATAGGTAGTAAAATAGGAATTAAAATAACTTTACTAAATCTAGGTAAAAAATCTCCTGTAGCTCTTGTTATAATTGGTAAAGCGACCCCAAAATTAAAAAACAAGAAGAAGACAAATAATAAAATTCCAACAATAAATGAAATTATTGTTGTAAAAAATATTACAGAAAGATAACTTGCAGGAATAAAAGGTAATTTAGCTCTTACAATACTTCTTTCCAAACTTTTAAAATTCTTTTTCTTAGCAAGTTCGTTAGTAGTAGAGGCAAAAAGCTTATTAGCAAAACTTACATAACTACTTGGAGCAGCTTCTTTTTTCTTAACCTTTTTTTTCTTTTTTTTCTTTAATCTTTTGATAGTTGCTCTTTCAAGAATTTTTAATAATCTCAAATCCTTTTTACTTTGAGGTTTAATATCTTTTTCACCACTTCTTATATCTATATCTGAATTTATAATTTCCTTAACAGGTTTTTGAATTGTGGAAGAAGGTAATGGTTTTGCAATAGATGTTTGAACCACATTTTTAGTAACATGCTCATTACTTTTTTTTAATGAGGATTTTAGTAGATTTATTTGAGAAGAAATCATTTTCCTTTCACCAGCTGTTTCAGCTTTTTTATATTGATCCATTAATAATCTTAATTCTTGGACACTTCCTTTACCTTTACCAATATTATCTTTTAAGTTTCTAATATTTTCTTCTGTCATTGTATTATCTCCGAAATCTTTTTCTGAATATTTAATATAAATTTCTTCGACTTATTAAAATTATCAAAATCCTTAATTACATAATAGTTTTCAAATTCTTTTGAAGCTTCTTCCAATGAATCAAGTAATTGATCAAGAAGAGCCATATCCTCTCTTTTCACCATTTCTAAAAAAGGGAATTTATATTATTAAACATATTGATTGAGAAAAAATTACTCAATCCCATATCTTCTAAGAACTTCCTTAGGTTGTTTATAATATTGAGTAACTATATCTTGAACAGATTCAAATTGAAATATTTTTCTGTCTTTCAATCTCTGCATTAATTTTGTTCTTCTAATAAATTCTGTATTAATTTCTTCCATTTTTAATCCATATCTTTTTGCAATCTTTTCAAATATTTTAGAATTTTTCTTAAAGTAAAACTGATCATCACTAGGATTCCACATAAAAGGAGTATTTGTAATTGCAACACCTTCTGGAGTCACATTTATTATTTCAACAATTTCTTTTAATTTTCTTGTTTCAGTTTTATTAACAATTGCATGAGTCATAATACAAACACAATCCAAAACATTCAATAAACTAGGAGACAATTCAATAGGAGGTGTTTCCAATCTTTTAATAACAGTATCTACAGAATCTGCGTGAATAGTACTTATGGAAGAATGACCAGAAGCCATACCCTGAAATAAAACATAAGCTTCTTTACCCCTAACCTCACCTACAATTACATAATCTGGATTCTGTCTAAAAGAAGCTTTCAATAAGGCAAACAAGTCTATTTCACCAGTAGTGCCTGCACCTGTAGCTGTTCTAACAACACTTGGTAACCAATTATCTTTAGCTAAATTTAATTCACGAGTATCCTCTATACTAACAATTCTTGCTTCAGGAGGAATAAAAAAAGCAATAGCATTTAACAAAGTGGTCTTACCTGAAGAAGTTCCACCTATTAATAATAAATTCATTTTATATTGAAGTAAAAGCCATAGATATGCAAGCATTTCAGCACTTAATGTTTTAAATAATAAAAGCTGGATAGGTGTCCAAGGAGTTTTAGTGAACTTTCTTATTGTAAATGTTGGTCCTTTACTAGTTATATCCTGAGTATATGTCGCATTAATCCTACTTCCATCTGGCAAACTTCCATCTAAAATAGGACTTGCATATGAAATATATTTTCCACATCTCTGAGCAATTTTTTCTACAAAGCCAGACAGCCTCTCCAAATCTTTATAGACAAGATTTGTTTTAAGATTTCTATAGATTCTATGAACAATATAAACAGGTGTATCCAACCCATTACACTCAAGATCTTCAACAAAGAAATCTCTTAACAAAGGATCTGCTTCGTTAAATCCCACAAAATCTCTAACAAGATAATAATATATTTTTCTATAACTTTCATAAGATAAATTCATTCCAAGCTCAACAGCTAATATTTTAAATCTTTTATCCAAATAATCTAATAAAGCTTCTTCACCCTCTCCCTTCATAGATTCAAAATTAATCATATTTCTCATAGCTAAAATTATTTGATTTCTGTATAATTGTTCTTGTTCTGTTAAAATAGGTTCTTCAATTTCATATTTTAATTCAAATTCTTTTTGATCCCAATAAATATGAACATAAGCAAAAGGAGAAACAAGACTATATCTAATATCTATTTTAGTTTTATCTCTAACTTTTTTTAAAGGGGGAACTTGAGGACTAAAATCTATTTCTACCTTTGGATAATTTTGAATAGGTGACACTACCATTTTAATTTAATGTAAAATCTAAATTAATTAGATCTCCTCCTTTGTTTGAAATTTTTAAATTATAAATTGTTGAAGCTTCACTTATAGTTTTTAACTCATCAGCTCCATCAAATGTTATATCATAGGAACCTGTATAATTTGAAGTTAATGTAACTAAAGATATTGAATTAAAACTTTCAGTATTGATTATAATATTTCCTTGACTTATATTTGCCCCATATTCACTATATTGTTTAGCACTCTCAATTTCAAAATAAATTAAATCATTTTCTCCATCAATATTCAATGTTCCTTTTTTTAGATTTAATTCAACTATTCTAATATTTCCAGGAACTTCTACCTCCCGTACAACTTCGTTTATATCATCTAGTATTTCTATAGATTGTTCAATAAGAATTTCATCTCTAATTTCTTGAATTTTAGGAATTGCAAAAGTTAATACTAGCCCAATCATAATAAAGGCTATCAAGGTGTATATAACTGTCTCAACCCAAATTTGTCCTCTTTTTTCCATCTCTCTTAATTAGGTTAACCAGATTTAGTTTATAATATTTTTTATTAACAATTTTCAAGAGGTTCTAAAGTATCTGCTATATCACAATTATTATTTCCAATCACTGGAATTATTTTTATAGAATTTGGAATTGTTATAAATATTCCCTCCTCGTCATAAACATAACTATTTCCCCCATTTTTAGAAGGAAGAGAAATTAAATCTGTTCCAAATCCATCTGAACCATAATTTGCTAAATTAGGTATTAAAGTTGCAGTATTTGTTATTTCAAAAATTCTAGAAAGAGAATCACTTTGAATAGAAACTTTTACAGCATCAACATCAATATCTCCTATATCTAAAGAAAATTGAATACTATCTGTCTCAGGATTATAACAAGTATATTCTACATTTATATTAACTTTACCAAAAATATTAAAACAAGATGAAGAACCTTCTATTTTATCATCAACCATATTACTAACAACACCCCAAATAATAGCTCCAGCAGAGACAACTAAAAGTGTTAATATCAAAGTAGAAACAACCATTGATAGTGCTTTTTTATTTTTTCCAACCATTTTAAGGAGTAATCTCTAAACCATACCTTTCATCACATAAATGAGTTTGATCTCCACCACTTGAAGAACCTAGTAATTCAGGGATTAAGATTACTTTATTTGCATTTTGAATATCAAAAGGAGAAAGACTTCCAGAAGTATATGATACTCCTTGCTTTAATCCTGTTGAAAGCCAACCTGTAGAATCATCTTTAAAATTAATTGTTTCATGACTTCCATCACTTTCAATTTTTATATATATATTATAAATAGGAACATTTCCAGAATTTAATATACTTAATTTGGAAAGTTGTAAGTTTGCTTGAAATTGCACTTCTTCACATACAAGTTTTATATTCTTGCCTCCAAACTTTGTAACAGCTTCCTCATTTAAATTATTAAACCATAAAAATACAACAGAACTTATAGCAACCACCATGACAATTAATAATACAGTTGCAATTACAGGTGAAACAGCTTTTTTATTTTTCATTTTGTTTGTTTTATTTAAATGTAAGTTGTAACAGGACATTCAAGTTTTTGAATTATATTTGAATTTCCACAACTTATAAGTTTAGTTTTTCCATCTTCTTCTTGAAATCTAATAGGAGTTAATCCAACATAATAAATTTTACTCGCTCCATCTACTGGAAAACGGGCATAAGTCCATAAATTAAATACTATTAATTGTTCATCATCAACAACTAAAGAATTTTCACTATTTAAATTAAATAAAAGAGAATTTCCAGCAGGCACCCCCCCATGAATTGAAGGGTTTGTAGGAGTACCACTTGTTTCTCCGACTAAATCAAAAGTAGGAATTTCAATTTCTTCATCTATAGAAGCATACACAAAAACTCCCCCAACATTAAATAATCCATTATTTTTTACAGTTAAATTTAACCACTTATTATCACATTCATAGTCTTTCAAAATAATTGAAGTTCCACTTGGACATGATTGAATTTCAGAAGGTGCATAAGTTTGAAGAAGTTGATAGACAATAACACTAATAACAATTACAAAACTTATCAATAAAACATATCCAATTAACACACTTACTCCTTTTTTATCCCACCCCTCTTTTCTTAGTTTATTTATTTGATATGACATATTCTTGATTATTTGTTTCATCTGAAATTATAAAATAAAAGTTTTCTGCTGAACTTAATTCAAACTCATATGTAGTATCTTTGATAATTAAGTTTATATTTTCTCCGGTGATAGAATATTCTGAAGATGCATATACTTCAACATTTAAGTCTAAATAACTTGAAACCAAATCTCCTTCAATACCAATTCTTTCAGGTGTTAGTTTTCTATATCCTGCGACAACAACACCATCATTTTGATTTCCAAATATAAAATATAGGTTTTCAGCACTTGAATAATTTGAAAAGTTTGCTGTAAATTCTCTTAGAGCATTATTTCTATTTTCATTACTCAATCTTTGATTAGCAATATAATCCATCATAGCTTCACTTTCAATTTCTAATTCTTTTCCAATGTCTTCAAGATTATCTGAGGTATCTTTTTTAATCTTATTTGAAGTCACCACAAATGCCATCATGATTACCACAAAGATAATAGCTGTAATCAAATAAAATTGTCCTCTTTTGTTCATATTAAAAATAATCAAAATTACTTTATTAAATTAGTGTTTTAAAATTAAATCCAACGTCTTGTGCTTGTTTTGTAAGAAGAATATTTTTTTCCAAATTTTTTCTGAAGATTTGATTCTTCAATAGGAATTATAAATCTGTTAGTTAAAATGATAAATAAAATTGGAAAAATAAAAGGACTAAGACTTCCCAAAAAAATCGCAGTTCCAAATAATATCAGACTCATTCCAAGATAAGTTGGATTTCTTGAAATTTTAAAAGCTCCATAAGTAATTAATTTGGTTGGAGAAACATATGGGTTAAAGGTAGTTTTTTCTTTTTTAAAAGTGAAATAAACCCAAATAAAATTAAGATAAGCACCAATTATAATTAATAAAATTCCAAGATAAATATAAGGTGCAAAAATAATCTGTTTTAAAGGAAAAATATAATTCAAAAGAATTTCTAAAATAATAAAAACTAAAATATAGTCTGGAGGTGTAAATCTAAATTTATTTTTCATTTTAAAAATTTAAAATAAGTTTAGTAGATTCAACATAACTTAGGTATTGCTTTCTATTTATTTCTCTTTTTGCATTCCTCAAATTATAATTAATTTCTTTAACAATTTTTAAAGTTTCTTCTTTAGAAAATATTTCACATGTTTTTAATCCTGCAAGAATCTTTGCGGATTTGTTTTCAAGAAGAGAATCTTTTAAAGTAGACATATTATCCTTAATCAAAATTACTTTATTAAATTAGTGATTTAAAATTAAAAGTAGACTCAGAGGTTTGCTCACAAATAATCAAAAAGCAACCTTTATTCTTCCTCAGTTCTGTAACCCACTAAGCACCTTAACATTTGTTTAGGGCTGCTCCGATCAAGGTCTGACCCAATTCGCAGATGCAAGATCAAAATGGACAAAACGTCAACGTCCAAATAAAGACTTTTCAACGCAATGATCACTCCCCTCCTTGCAGTTTGCCATAAAGCCCATTTGCAATCGGCAGAGGGCTAACCTGCCTACCTAGTCTACATAAAATCAAGAATTGGAAGGTTTTTAAGGCTATCTATTTTGATATTATACTTTTGAAGAAATAGGTTCTCGCATTACTGAAACACTTTCTTTAGAAATTTCAATTCCTAAATCTTGTTTAGTCAAAAACCAAGCAAATTTAAGGAAATTTTTAGAAATAGTATTATCCAGATTTAATTTATACATGTTAGATTTACCAACCCTCCTTGTTTTAATAATTATTTCTTTTTCTAAAAACATATCAAAAAAATCCTTTAAAGAATTGTAACTTATGTTTGATTCTTTCGCCATATCAGTCATATTAAAATCAAAAAAGTGATTACCAATTAAGAAATCCAAAAATCTTAATTTTGGAGTATCTCCAAAATATTCCAAAAATGCTGATTTGTTTTCTTTATTTTCCATTTTTTTTTCAGATATTAATTAATATTCAAAAGTAGATATTAATTAATATTTATAAAACCTTCTATTTTAGATGTTTAAACTATCAGTATTAGCAACATTTAAATATTCTTTTTTCTTAGGTTTTATAATGAAGAAAGAAAAAGCCCAAATTATGTTTAAACTTGCTTACTCTAAAAAAAATTGGGGTGCAAAGTATGATAGACTTGAACACTTTAAAAGATTTACAAATCTAAAACAAATAGTAAAAGAATTGGAAAATCTTGGTTGGTTAATTGTAAAGAAAAAACCAAATTATACAGGAATCTCTTTAAATACAAAATTTAAAAAAGAAATCATCGAATTCATAGAATTACAAATCCCTCAGTTAAAAGGAACTATTCAATAACTCTCCCACAAAACCAATCCTTCATAATTATCTCTTAAAAATAAAGTATCTCCTGAAGAAGTCCACACATAACTAGTTCTATTCCATAATAAAACATTTTCATTATCAATACCTTGTCCAACTTTTATTTTAATTTCTTTATATGGTTCAAGTTGAAAATTAGGAATTTCAAATTTCTTCCTTCCCTCATCTTTAATAGTCCAAGCTGTTAAATCACATTCAAAACCACATTTATTATACAGCACAACTTCCTTGTCAGAATCTCCGAATTCTTTTAACTCAATACAAGAAGCACAAACATCAACAGATTTTTCACATAAATAAATATTATTATTTATACAGATTTCCCAAGCAGACTTAAATTCTTCATAATAAATATCTTTACCAGAAGGAAAATAAAAATTAGCATAACCTTGCTCAACTAATTCCAAATTAATATTTTCATTATCTTTAGAAATATAGGCTAGAGTTCTTCCATATCTATCAATCGGTTCCTTACCATGAATAATTTGAACACTTTGATTTAAAATTAAATTCTCAAGAAACTCTGTAGCTTCCTCATAATATCTCTCACCTCTTTCAGGAGTATTAATTCCAAGCATTCTGATTGTAGTGTCATTAATAACTATAGTATCTCCATCTATAACTCTGTCAACAACACCTTCTTCATAATCAATTAAAAAATTTTCCAGAGATTCATCTAAGAAAGAATAATTAAACAAAATCAGAATAATTAGGGTCACGATTAATAGTAAAATTTCTTGCGTATATCTTTTACCCATAAATTATTCTAAAATTTTGAGAATATAAAGTGTAAGAAGAAAGGATACCGAAGCATCCAAAAACATCAACCGAAGTTAATGTTCCTCTCCCTACTAAATATAGACTATTTTGGAGTATTTAAGGCTTTTGGATTGGTGTTTTTACTTTAGAATTAATGAAAAATTCATATGCGAGGGACACGCAGAGAACCAGAAGTTAGATGTGATTATTATTTAGTATAAAATAACTAGAAAAAAGCAAGGTTTATAATAAAATTTATTTATTTATAAGTAAGATGCAAATAAAGGGTTACCCTATGATTTGTATAAAACACTGATTAAAATGAACTATAAAGAAAAAGCCAATTGGATTAAAGAAAATAACCCTTTTGAAAAAATTACTGGGAAACTAGTTCAAGTTGAAGTAGTTAAACACGAGACTGCAACTACAGGTAATGCTTTTTTTGCAGTGAATGAAAAAGGTAGGAAATTCAAATATTCTTTTTATGATGATAAAAAAACTGCAATAAGGGTGGACAATAATGTAAGAAAATGTCCTCATTTGTTGCCAAAATACCACGGAATGCATAAATCAATAGTTTTGTTTGATTGGATTGAAGGAAGTATTTTGACACATATGTTCTCTGAGAATCAAGTATACAAATTGGGTTTATTATATGGCGAAATTCACAAACTTAAAGATACCATTGGAAGTTCATCTTCAAAAAGAAAAGCTGAGAAAGTTTTACAAAAATTTGAAGAAGTTTGCAAAAATAATCCTGGATTAATTGATTTAGAAATCGCAGAAAAAGCGATTAAGAAATTCAAAGACTTAATTGTACACTTAAATCAAGATATTATACTTGAGATGAATGACGCAAATCCTGCAAATATTATGGAAAATACAAATGGCAAACTCACGATTGTAGATGAAGAAGCGTTAAATCATAATATCAAAGGAAGAGGTTTTATAGGATATTTGAAAAATTTTGATATACCTCAGAAAAAATTATTTTGGAAGGGTTATAAAAAAAACCATCCAAATGATTACTTTACCAAAGATTATGAATCTGCCTTACATTTGTTTTATTTAATAAAATCTTTTGTTCATAGATTTAACAAGTATGGTTCTGATAATTCTAAAACAAAAAAGGCATATGGCCATCTAAAACAGTTAATTAAATAGTTTTTTTCTCACCTGTTAATATTAAATTTCGACTGAAAGAAGTGTAAATATTTAAATAATTAACCCCCCACACTGAGGAAAAGGGGGAACAGAACGTTCAATTTCCTACTAGGGGTTTAATTTCAAAGAATCTAAGATTAAACTAACAACTTGTTTTTTATTTAATTTATTTACATCAACTAAGATTCCCTCATTATCAAATCTGGCCTCATGCATTTTATGTAAGTCCTCTATATTATCTAGAATAAATTTCCTATCATGTTCTTTATCAACAACTCTATGAATATCTCTTCTTTTTGATGTTTTTAATGAAATTTCAAATTGAAAAACAACAAATTCATAATTATATTTTTTGATTTCTTTATGAATATTTTTCATAACACTTTTTTTAGACATTTCTTCAATAATTATTTCTTTTCCAGAAGGCATAACTTTTTTTAATTCTTTAAACAACTCTTTTTTTCCACCTTCTTTACCCAATTCAGTTTTCATAGCACAATGATCAACGAAGACAAAATCCTTCATTTTTTTATTTTTTCTTAAATTAGCATAAGCAGTAGATTTTCCAGCTGCAGGTTTTCCTCTTAAAATAACTAATCTTGGTTTTTTCATTTTATTTATTTGATTAATTTTTTAATTCTTTTTTCAATATCTTATATACTCTTCAATCTTTTTTAGTAATTATATATGTCTATCATCTAAGTGCTTGTTTCTCGTAGCTTATAAACCACGATTATACGCACTTAACTTTTGGATTCATGCGAGGGACAGGATTCGAACCTGCGTAAGCACTAAGCTACAAGATCTTAAGTCTTGCCTGTTTGACCACTCCAGCACCCTCGCATCTAACTTTCAGTTAGAAAGTTAGTACCCTATGATTTTCCAAATTATCATAAGTTTAAAAGATTATCTAAATAGAAAATAAGCCTCTGCTGGGTATCGAACCCAGTACCCCCATCTTACGAGGATGGTGCTCTACCAATTGAGCTACAGAGGCCTGCAAGTCAAAAAAACCAAATCAAGAACATTTATTAATATTCTTAATGTTTTATTAAAATGAAAGAGGAAATTGCAAAGGTACTTCAGAAGGCATTAAAAGAGAAAAAAGTAATTCTAAAAAAAGAAGAGATTATGAAATTAATTGAAATTCCACCATCCCAAGATATGGGAGATTTTTCTTTTCCTTGTTTTTTCTTAGCAGGAAAGCTGAAAAAAGAACCGCATCAAATAGCTTTAGAAATAAGAGAAAAAATAGGTACTCCAACAGCTGTAGATTTTGATGATATTCAAGTAGTAGGTCCATATGTGAATTTCTTTTCAGATAGAAAAAATATGGCTAGAAAAGTTGTATGGGAAGCTATAACTCAAAAAGAAAAATATGGAAGAGGTATTATTGGAAAAAAGAAAAAGGCAATTGTAGAGTTCTCATCACCAAATATTGCTAAACCCTTTGGAATAGGGCATTTAAGATCAACAATAATTGGAAACTCCTTAGCAAATATTTACGAGTTTCAAGGGTTTAAAGTCATTAGAATGAATTATTTAGGTGATTGGGGAACTCAATTTGGAAAGCTATTATATGGATATGAAAAATTTGGAAATGAAAAAAAATTACAAAAAAATCCATTAAAGCATCTATATGAGATATATGTGAAAATGGGAAAAAGTAAAAAATATGATGGGCAAGCTAGAGAAGCTTTCCAAAAACTAGAAAGTCGAGATAAAAAATCATTAATGCTTTGGAAACTTTTTAAAGAATATAGTTTAGAAGAATTTGAAAATATCTATAAAAGATTAGGAATAGAATTTGATGTTTATGATGCAGAATCAAATTACAATAGAAAAATGAAAGATGTTATTAAAGATCTTAAAGAAAAAAATCTTCTGATAAAAAGCCAAGGTGCAATGATTGTAGATTTAGATAAGCATAAACTAGGAGCCTGTCTTATTCAAAAAACAGATGGTTCAACACTTTATGCTACAAGAGATATTACTTCTGCTATCTCAAGATATAAAAAATATAAATTTGATAAAATGATTTATGAAGTTGGCCAAGAACAAAAATTATATTTTCAACAATTTTTAAAAGTTTTAGAATTGATGGGAAATAAATGGGCTAAAAATTGTGAACATGTTTATCATGGATTATATTTAGATAAAGATGGAAAAAAGTTTTCAACAAGAAAAGGTAAAACAGTTTTTATGAATGATATCTTAGAGGAAACAATTAAATTAGCTAAAAAAGGAATTAAAAAAAGAACAAAGAAAATTTCCAAACCAGAATTAGAAAGAAGGGCAAATAAAATAGCAATAGCAGCTATTTTTTATGGGGATTTAAAAAACAATAGGGCTCATGATTCTATTTTTGATCTTAAAAAATTTGTATCTTTCGAAGGAAACACAGGTCCTTATATCCAATATAGTTATGCAAGAGCAACATCTATTTTAAAAAAATCTAAAAACAAAGATAAATTCGAAGTTCCAGATTTATCCGACGACGAATTAAAACTTGTAAAAAAACTTTCAAATTTTTCAAAAGTTGCTCAAGATGCTTATAGTTCTAATAATCCTTCTCTAATAGCAAACTATGTTTATCAATTATCCCAAACATTTAATGAATTTTATCATTCTTCTAAAGTTATTGGTTCTGATAAAGAATCATTTAGACTAGCTTTAATAGAATCATTTAGACAAGTTTGCAAAAGTTCACTCCGACTTTTAGGGATAGATGTTTTAGAAAAAATGTAAGAAAGATATATAAGTATAATTCCTGTCTTAATACTAATTAAAAGAGGTAATCTAAATGGTTCAAACAAGAAAAATGAATGAGTCTTTTTTTGTAAAACTTTTAAAGAGTTTAACAGTTGCAGGTGAGTTAGTAAGAGCAAGGCAAGAAGAAAAACAAGCTTTATTAAACCAATTTGATGCAGAATCTAAGAGATTCTTTTTTGGAAGAATTTCTGAGAAAGCTTTAGCATCTTCTGTAAAAAAAACTAATATAGAACTTGTAAGATTAGACAAAGCTATAAAATTAAACATAGCTAAATCAAAAACATTGTCTAATAGAATTTCAAAGTTAGTTTCTATACAAGCGCCTATTAAGTATACTGCAAAACTTTCAGGAATAGATGGTGGAAAAAAGAAAGCAGTTAAGAAAAAAGTTGTTAAGAGAAAAAAAGTTAAAAGAAAAATAACTAAGAAGACTGTAAAAAAGAAAAAAGTTACAAGAAAGAAGAAATAATCTTTTAACAAAACTTATTTAAATTAATTTTTATTATTATTTTTATTATAGTCCGTATAATTAAATAAAAAAAGGAGGAAATGAAATGGCAAAAAAAGGAGAAAGAAAATTCCTAGGGTTTGTTGCTTGGTTAACAGGAGTAATTGTTTCACTTGCAGTAGGATTTGCATTAATCGGTGGAACATTAAGCGTACCTTATCTTGGAATTGTTAATGTATTCGCAGGATGGATTGTTGTAGTAACAACATTACTAAGTTTAATACTAGCACTTCTAAAGTACTAACTTTTATTTAATTTTTTTTATTTTTTTTATTTATGATTTTGAGAACTGGGTTTGGTTTTAGGAGAATTATTTTTCTTTAAAATATCTTTTCTTGATATAGTCTACAAAAGGTTTTTCTTTTTTTTCTATTTGATAAGTGTCTAAAACATTGTAATAATTTTCTAAATCTTCAACAGGAATATCAATAAGAGGATAATTTTTTTTCCATAATATCCAATTCATTAAAAGTCTAGATAATCTTGAGTTTCCATCTGCAAAAGGTTGCAATGAAATCAATTTTAAATGTATTAAAGAGGCTAATTCTAAAGGATGTAATTTTCTATTTTCTGATTTATACCATTTAAAAAATTCTTTTAATTCTTTATTTACCTCATTCCATTTAGGGGGTATATAAGGTGTTCCAGCAATTTTAACATTCTTTTTTAATTCACTTCTTAATTTTCCAGCTATAGAATCATCAACACCTGCAAATAGGATTTTATGGAGCTTTTGAAGAAAGATTATATTCATAACACCCTTATATTTTGTAATAGCAATTATTCCTTTTTCATGGTTTTCTAGTTCTTTTGCAGTTCTTATATTTTTAAAATTTTTTGGAATAATACCCTCTTTTAAAATAAGAAAGGTCTGTCTAAGGGTAACATCAACTCCAGAAAGTTTACTACTATCATAAGTATATCTTATAATAAATTCTTTTAGTTTTTTTTCTTTTTCCAGAGAACTCAATTTTTTTATTTCATCTTTATATGATGTCTTTTTAATTTCAATCTTCTGAGTATCTTCTTCTGAAAGAAATTTAAATTTATTTTTTGTTAATTCAGATAAAAATTCTTTTTTTAATTGTTCCAATCTTATTTTTCGAGGCAGAGTTTTCCCTATATATTTAGTTTTTTGAGTCATCTTTTTCCCTTTTCTAATAGAATGGACAAATGTCCAATATTCTTTATTTTTACTCTTTATTTTTCTTATAAATACCATAATAAAGTTATTCATTACAATTATTTAAACCTTCTGGTTAGTCATTACAAGTATTTTAAAGAAAATATTTTAGAAATTTTTAATACCCATTTTAAATTTACCTAACAGCTTTCATATCTTTCCAAGATAAGTTGAAAAGTTGTTCAAGTGTTGCTGCGAAAAATTCTGTATTTATCCAAACACCTACATCATAGTTTGGATGGAATTTTTCATCATCAAGAAGCATAAACATTAATTGATTTGAATCTATTATAACAAATCTAGCCTTCATTTTATCTAATTTTTTAACATCAGCTACTTTTTTTAATTCTCTAGCAATCTTTAAATTATTTTTATCAATAGGAGCAGCTATTTTTATTTTAACACCCCTTCTTTTACATTTTTCCAAGCTAGGCATCAAAGCTTCAAATTTTCTATTTAATCCTTCACCTGTTGTAACAATTGTAATTGATTTCTCAGCTTCTCTTATCATCATATCTAAATGATTGTACATATTTTGTCTTCCTTTCAAGCTTCCTGAAAGGTCAGAAGGTTCAACAAATTTAATTCCCTTTGTAAATAGAACTTTTAATTCTCCAAGAACTTCATCACCTTTTAATTTTTCCAATCTTTTTGTTTTATTTTGAGCTTCTTTCATTAAATTTTTCTTAACTCTTTCAACAACTTCTTCTGGTTTTAATGCAATGAATTTAATAGGTTTTCCAAGCCTCATTACAATAAATCCTTTCTTCTCAAGGCTTTCCAAAATATCATATGTCCTAGATCTAGGAACATCTGAGATGCTACTTAGCTCACCAGCTGTTGAAGTCCCTCTGGACAATAATGCTGTCCAAACTTTTACTTCATATAAATTAAGATCAAATATTTTTCTTAGTCTGCTCAAAAATTCTTCTTTTACTATCATTTTATATTTCTTTATGTTTCCTTTTGTTTTTAAAGTTTGTTGTAATAAAAGAGAGTGAATTTATTGGCTCACCAATAGGTAGTGTTTTTTGAAAAACCCCTATTAGATAATAGCTATCACACCTTTTTTATCTTTAATTTTAAAGTCAATTTTGTTTTTAAATGTTTCCTTAGCAGTTGTAACAATATTTATTTTTTTCGAATTTGTCCTTTCTTTGATAAATTCTTCTTGATTTTCTAATATATTTTTAAAGCTTTCATCAACGATAACCCACAAATTTACCTTATCTTTGGTCTGTAATCCAAGCTTCTTTCTGAAAGATTGAACTTGTCTTGATATTTGACGAGCATAGCCCTCTGCTTCTAACTCAGGCGTTAATTTAGTATCCAGTTTGACTTCAACTTCCTTTCTCATTAGATTCATAGTAACTTGTTTTTTCTTAGATTTTGTATTTAAAAGTTTGGCAGGTTTTTGTTTAATATTAACTTTTTTTACATTTAATTGATTTAAAATAATAGGATGTAATGTTTTACTTAATTTTTCACTAGATGTAATATCTGCTTTTGCAAGTGGCCATTTTAATCCCATTTGTTCTCTATCTCTTTCAGCAAGTCCTTTTTCAATTATCCCAAAGAGAGTCTCAAATTCATTTTCAAGTTTTTTATCAATCAACTTTTTATTTGCTTTTGGCCAGGAAGCTAGATGAACAGATTTTAATTTCACAATGTTTTTATCTCTTAAATCTTGCCAAACTTTTTCTGTTAAAAATGGAACTATTGGAGCACATAGTTTAATCAAATTAATATAAATTTCACTTAAAACATATTTTGCTTCATTATCTTGTTTGAAAATTCTATCTCTAACAATTTTTATATAACCTCTACTTAAATCATTTAACCAAAAATCCTTTAATGCTCTAATTGCTAGGTGTGGATGTAAATTATTTAATTCTTCTGTCACAGTGTTTATTAAAGTATTAAATTTGCTTAATATCCATTTATCCTCTACCTTAGATATTTTTGTTTTTTCAGACAATCCAATTAATTTACTTATATTATACAAAATATTCAAATTATTTTTTGGTTCTCTAAGATTATTAAATCCAAATCTTAATTCTTGGGCAGGATGTTGTAGCCCATAAAGAAATCTTATAGAATCTGCACCTACCTTTTCTACCGCGTCATCAAACCAGATAGCATTACCTTTACTTTTATGCATTTCCTCACCCTTTTCATCTTTTAAAGTTTCATAGCCAAAAAGAGTCTTAAAAGGAGCCTTTCCTGTTAAAGTTGTACTTGCCCAAAATAATGAATTAAACCAACCTCTAAATTGGCCAGGCATATTTTCGCTAATAAGATCTGCAGGAAACCATTTTTCCCATTCTTTTTTATTTTCTAAATAAGGACCTATAGTTGAAAAAGGAACAATTCCTGCATCAAGCCAAGCATCACCCACATCTTTAATTCTTTCTATTTCTTTTCCACATTTACATTTTAATTTTATTTTATCTATCCAAGGCCTGTGTATTTCTGGAAGCTTTGCCACTTTTTTTTTGTCAACAGCTTTTTCCTTCAATTCTTTCAAATTTCCTATAACTTCAATATTACCACATTCACATTCCCAAATTGGTAATGGTAAACCCCAATATCTTTTTCTAGAAATAAGCCAGTCTCCCATATTTTTAAACCAATCTTCTTGTCTTATTTTTCCATACTCCGGATACCAAGTTATTTTTTTATTTTCTTTAATAAGAAGATTTCTTATATCTTCACCCTTAATATACCATTCATCAACCAATCTAAAAACTAATTCTTCTCCACATCTCCAACAGTGGGGGTATCTATGATGAATATTTTCTTTTTTATATAAAAAGTTTTTATCCTCAAGATTTTGAATAATAGATCTATTTACTTCAGAATATTTTTTTAAACTGTATTCCCCAAATCCTTCTTTATAGACCCCTGCGTCATCTAATGGAGAAATTGCTGGAAGCTTTTCTTTTTTACCTAATTCAAAATCTTCTGTTCCACATCCAGGAGCAATATGAACAATTCCAGTCCCTTCTTCTTCAGATGCTAACTCCCATAAAACAACCTTATGAGGAGAATTTTTTTGAGGTTCAAAATCTTTGTAAGGCATGTCATATTCTATCCCTTCCAATTCTTTTCCCTTAACTTTTTTTAAAATCTTGAATTCTTTTCCTCCAAGAACTTTTTCTGCTAAAGCTTCAGCCACAATAAATATTTTTTTACTATTTTTTTGTTTAGCATATATATAATCTATTTTTTTATTAACAGCAATAGCAACATTTGCTGGCACTGTCCAAGGGGTTGTAGTAAAAATTAAAAAATATTCCTTAGGTTTATCTTTTAATGGAAATTGCATAAAAATAGCTTTATGAGTTACATCCTTATACCCTTCTGTAGCAATATCATGTTTGGAACTAGCGGTTCCACACCTCCAACACCAAGGAACAGCATCTTTTCCTTTGAATAACCAACCTTTATCAAAGTAAGTTTTAAGAAGATGCCAATTATGAAGATTATTTGTATCCCTCATAGTATAGTAAGAATTTTCCCAATCCATCCAATAACCTAATCTAATAGATTGATCTGTTTGTATTTTTGAGAATTTTTCAACTCTTTTTTTACAAGCTTGCACAAATTTTAAAATTCCAAATTTTTCAATATCTTCCTTATTTTTTAGTCCTAGTTCTTTTTCTTCTTCTCGCTCAACCCATAATCCCTGACAATCAAATCCATTTTGATATCTCATCTCATACCCTTGCATAGCTTTAAATCTGTGAAAGAGATCTTTATAGGTTCTACCCCAAGCATGATGAACTCCCATTGGATTATTAGCTGTTATGGGTCCATCTATAAAACTCCATGTTTTATTCCCCTTATTTTGTTTTCTAAGCTTATCAAATATCTTTTGATTACTCCAAAAGTCTAATATTTCTTTTTCTATTTTTTGTGTTTCATACATTTTTATATTTTTAAGAGTTCCTCTATTATATTATCTGTCCAATCTTTTTTAAATTCTGTGGTTAGAAATTTAAACCCAAATTTTCTCTCATAATAGTCTAAATATTTATTTGTAGTAAAAGACCACGAGTTTTCAAATTTAATAGGTTTTGTTATTACTATAGGAGTTGTATTATCATTTATATGGGGAAGCATCTTGCTAATATCCATTAGTATTTTTTGAATAGTTTTTTCTTTACTTCTACTTTTTGTTTTTGCAGTGTGAGAAGATATAGCTATAATTAATTCTCTTCCTTTTGGGTGAATTAATGCAAGATCGTATTCTCTTCCTTTTGAAGCTTTAATCACTTTAAAATTTTTATTCAAAGCTTTTTCCATTAAGAGTTTAGCATCTTTTTCTACTTCTATTAGAAAATCCCATGGCGCTAGTTTAATATCTGACCAATCTTTTAAATTTAATTCAATATGAACAGGAAAAGTAATTGTTTTTTTGTTTGAATTTTCAAATTTTTCCCATAATTCTTTTGGAAGGGCTTTATTAATGATTATTTGAATATAAGGATGATTTCCAGAATAAGCTTGTAAACTAATACCTTTTTTATTTATTCTTTTTATTTTTAAATTATTTTTATCAGAAAATTCAATTAGTATTTGTCTATTAGATCTTTTAATCTTACTCATTTTATCTGCTAATTTTTTTGAAGTAAATCTAACAACTGCTCTTCTTGATTTTCTTTTGTATATACTTTCTTTAGAACTATCTGATTTCCATTTATATCTTTGAGTGGATATACTATTTTCCATAGTAATGGACGCAGGGATATATATTATGTCCATACAATATAATATTCATTAAGATATATAAAGATTTATATTAATTTTATTGTAGTTATTTAAATTTAATATCCTCTTATTTTTAAGATTAACTAAAGAGAAATATTTATCAAAGATTGCTTATTTAATATAAAATGAAGATAAAGGAAAAGCAAGTTAAATCAATATTAACAAAAAGTAATCTCCCAGGGATAGATTTTGTAATTAATCCATATATTGGATGTAAACATAGTTGTGTATATTGTTATGCAGATTTTATGAAAAGATTTACAGGACATGCAAATGAAAAATGGGGAGAATTTGTAGATATTAAAATAAATGCTTATGAAAAAATACCTCTGAAAATTCCTAAAAATGCAAAAATTTTAATGAGTTCTGTAACAGATCCTTATCAACCAATAGAAGCAAAATATGAAATAACAAGAAAATGTCTTAAAAGATTATTACCTCTTCAACCTAATTTAGAAATTTTAACAAAATCACCTTTAATCTTAAGAGATATTGATTTATTAAAACAATTTAAAAATTTAAAGATAGGTATTTCAATTGGAATATTTAATGAAAAATATGCCAAGGAATTAGAATCTTGTGTTGTATCCCCTAAAAAAAGATTAGAAGTTTTAAAAAAATTACATAAGGAAGGAATATCTACATATCTTTTTGTTTCCCCTATATTTCCGGAAATTTCAAATCAGTTTAAAATTATTAGTGTAGCAAAAAATTATGTTAATGAAATTTTCTTCGAAAATTTAAATATAAGAGCAAATAATAGAGAAAGAGTATTAAATTTTATAAAAAAGACAAAACCCAATTTAGAAGATTTATATAAAAGTCTACCTAAAAATAGAATCTATTGGGATAAAATTGAAAAAGAAATAATTAAAGAATGCAAAAATAATAAAGTTAAATATAAAATATTTTTTCATCACGGAAAGGATTAACTAAATTCCTCTAAAGAATCTTTTTCAACAAAGTGCAACTTACTTGGTAATACAATACAATAAGGTTTTTTCACATTTGAAAACTCTCTAAATTCTTCAAAAGTTCTATAAGATATTCTTCTTCCCCTTGTTCCCAATGTTTGACAGACAACCATTTTATTTAAAGGAATATGGTTATTTCTTGCAGCAATTTCAAGTTGATCTAAAGCTTCTTGAAATTCCATACCAATATCAATTAAAATTAAACTATGTGCTTTCATTGACATATTTTCATGCACAACTTTCATAAAACTATCAGGGGTAAATTTCTTTCCTTTATTCCATTTTGGCATTGAAGCAATTTTTCCAAATTTATATAATTGCAATCCTGTTTCAGCAACAGCATCAATAACAGAGGCATTGTAAATAACTTTGGTTCTAATACCACTTTTTTTAGCTTCTTCAAGCAAGGTAATATGAGTTGTAGCTGTTAAAGGACTTCCATAGATAAGTAATGCAACGTTTTTAGTCTGAGCTTCATCAATAATCTCAAGACTTTCAACAAATTCTCTGTCAGCTGGAATTATCTTCTTTCCAAGCACAGCTTCTAAAGCACCTTCATTATATGGAAAATCAACAGTATAGTTTTCCAAATAGATTTTTTTACATTTCTTTACTGTTTCAAGGCCATATTGAGATATTCCATCAACATTAAGGCCTAGTCCTATTAGATATAACATATTATTTCAAGAAAATTTTAGTTTATAAGTTGGTTGGTTTTGACTAAAATTTATAAATCAATTCTTCCTTAAAAAATTATGAAAACTTTAAACAGAACATCTAAATTTTTTCAACAAGTTTATTTTTGGATGTTTTTAGGATTAATTTTATCAGCTGTTACAGCCCTAATAGTTGTATCTTCACCAGCATTAACAAATCTTATTTTCTCAAACATGCTCATATTTATTGGTTTAATTGTTCTTGAATTAATCTTAGTAGTTTCAATTACAGGAATGATTCATAAGCTTCCATTAAATATGTCAAGAACATTATTTTTATTTTATTCTTTCCTTAATGGAGTAACAATCTCAATAATTCTTTTATTTTACACAGCAACATCAATAGCTGTTACATTTTTCATAGCAGCAAGTATGTTTGGAATATTAGCTATCTGGGCATTTTTCACAGACACAGATATTTCAAAACTAGGACCAATACTATTTATGGCTTTAATAGGAATAATTATTGCTATGATAGTTAATTTCTTTTTGAAGAGTTCTGCATTAATGTATGTAATATCTGTTATAGGAGTTGTTGTTTTCTCAGCCTTAACAGCCTATGACAATCAAAGATTAAAACAACTTTCAATTGAAATAAAAGATCCAAAACAATTACCAAGATATTCTATTCTTGGAGCATTAAGACTTTATCTAGACTTCATTAACCTATTCTTATTTTTATTAAGATTGTTCGGAAAGAGAAGGTAATTAGGAACGCTCGTAACAAAGATCATCAATTTCAGAATCACAATTTCCACACTTAACCTTATGACCTCTAGCCATATTTCCTCCCCGATTGAAATTATAAGCTTTTGTTTTTGGAGCACCCACAATTATTTCATTACATATAGCATCATAATATCCAACATAATCTTTATCAATATGAAATATAATATAATGTTCTTTTAATCCAAAAGCTCTAGATTTATCCAGTCCTCTAAGCTTTCCAGAAAACCCATTTTCTAAAAGCATTTCCTCTAACTCATCTACTGTTTCTACAATAGTTCCTTGAATTTCTATAGGAATATCTTTTTCAGCTTTATCCCAAAAATGTGCTTCTAAATCCATTATTTGAGGTGGTCCGAATGACATACTCTTTATCAATCCCCTTTAATATAAATAGATTATTGTCATAGAAACATTACTTCTTCTTCAAACTCTTACTAGCAACAATAGCTATAAAGAAAAAACTAAACATTATGACATCGTTTTGTAAAATAAAACCAACAAACCCAGCAATCAAACCAATCCACACAATTAACTTAAACCATTTTTGCCCACTTTTCAATTCTTCTTTAGTTTCTTTAGCTAAATATGTTCCAATAGGAAAACCTAAAGCTAATATAACAATTCCAATAAGTAAAGACAATATTTCTTGCATATTAATATTTAGTTAGAATAGTTTTTATACTTTAAGTATATTCTAAATTTTATGAAGGAGAATAAAATTGCATGGGTATTTCCAGGGGGTGGAGGACATACAACATATTCTGCAGGAGCGTGCAAAGCTGTTAAAGAACTCAAAGCAAAAATGCCTGATATTATTGTGTCAGGATCTGGTGGAGCTGCAGACACTTTTTTCTTTCTTGCAAATCAAGTAGATGATTTAGTAGATATTTGGAGCAATAAACTTTCTGTTAAAGAAATAATAAATGAAAAAAGATTTTGGAAAATATTTGGAAGAGATTTTCTTATTGACAATATATGTAATAAAGAATATCATTTAGATATAAATGCTATAAAAAATTCTAAAGTAGATCTTTATGTAGGTGTTACAAATACAAAAACAGGAGAATTAACTTATTTTGGAAATAGAGATAAAATTAATTTATGGGATTTGTTTAGAGCCACTATTACAGTACCTTTTTTAAGTGGAATTATTGAAAAAAGTGTTAAAATAAAGAAAAAAAGATTTATAGATAGTAGAATTTCTTCCAGAGCAGAATTACATATTGAAAAAGCAATTTCTCTTGGAGCAACAAAAATACTTGTTTTTGGAAATAACTCTTCTAGAAAATCTAGATATTGTGGAAATTTATTTAATGATCTTTGGCTGATTTCAAAGACAATAACAACAGGATCAATAAAATTCATTAAAACTCAAAAACAATTAATGGAAAAACAATTTTCATTTAAAATCCCAAAAGAAGTAAATATTTTATATATTGGGCCAAAAAGAAGATTAAAAATTCCTCCTTGGCAAAATAAAAAAGAAGATCTAAGAAAGCTTGTTAAAAAAGGATACCAAGATACAATAAAGAATAAGAAATTGAAGAAGTTTCTTAAGTAGTAATATTTAATAACCTTGGTTTTTATATTTATATAATTAAAGATAAGTTTCTCAAAACTTTTTTATATTCAAATGTTAATTAAAATAATTTTAGTTATAGTGTTGCTAATCTTTGTAGGCATGGTTTTTGGTTATAATGCTCTAACAGGAAATATGGTTGTTGAATTAGATGGTTCTATCTTGGAAAATGCAGAAGTTGCAACACTTGCAGGCGGATGTTTCTGGTGTGTTGAATCTGCATATGAAAAATATGATGGTATTTATGAAGTAGTTTCAGGATATACTGGGGGAGAGAAAGAGAATCCAACTTATGAAGAAGTTTCTTCAAAACAAACAAACCATTTAGAAGCTGTCCAAATATATTACAATCCAGCTAAGATTTCCTATTCAGATTTACTAGAAATCTTTTGGAGACAAATTGATCCAACAGATGGAGAAGGTTCATTTGTAGATAGAGGGCATCAATATACTTCTGCAATTTTCTATCACAATGAAGAACAAAAAAGACTTGCAGAAGAATCAATCCAAAAGCTAACAAATTCTGGAAAATATAACCAACCAATTTTAACAGCCATAAGAAAATTAGAAAAGTTCTACAATGCAGAAGAGTACCACCAAGACTACCATACAAAAAATCCCTTAAGATATAACTACTATAGGTCAGCTTCTGGAAGAGATAATTATAGAGATGCTTTCTGGGGAGAAGATAAAGACTACATACTACCCCAAATCAAGCCAAGAGAAGAAATAATAGCTTCTCTGACACCTCTTCAATATGAAGTTACTCAAGAAAATGGAACAGAGAGACCTTTTAACAATGAATATTGGGATAATAAAAATGAAGGAATTTATGTAGATCTAATTTCTGGTGAAGCATTATTTTCATCTACAGACAAATTTATCTCAGGAACAGGATGGCCAAGTTTCACAAAACCCTTAGACCCAACAAATATTCTAGAATTAGAAGACAATACTTTATTTTCAATAAGAACAGAAGTTAGAAGTAGGGAAGGAAATGCCCATCTAGGCCATATTTTTAATGATGGTCCTGCTCCAACAGGTCAGAGATATTGTATGAATTCTGCAGCACTTCAATTTATTTCTAAGGAAGATTTGGAAAAAGAAGGTTATAGTCAATATTTGAGTTTATTTGAATAATCTTTTCAAAACCTTTAAATCCCTTCCATCTTTAATCAATTCATGGAAGACTACCAAGAACAAATAAAGCAAGGGAAGATATTTATCTATCCCACAGATACAATTTACGGTTTAGGCTGTGATGCTACAAATGAGCAAGCTGTAAATAAGATAAAACAACTCAAGGGAAGAGATAGAAATAACCCCCTAAGTATTATAGCACCTTCATTTGAATGGATAAATGAAAATTGCAAGGTAGATATAGATCTTAAGAAATATTTACCCGGACCTTATACAATTATTCTAAATAAGAAAAACCCCCAATTTCTAAATCATGTCTGCTCTTTAGATAATATTGGAATAAGAATTCCAAACAGTGATTTCACAAAACAAGTGCAAAAAGCTGGAAAACCTTTTATAACAACATCTGTTAATTTATCTGGTCAACCTTTTGCAAAAACCATAGCAGAAATCCCTAAAGAAATAAAAAATAAGGTTGATGTGGTTGTTGATGTGGGAGAATTAAATGGACAACCTTCAACATTAATAATTGATGGAAAAGAGATTAAAAGATAAAATGTACAAAAAATACCTAATAGTTGCAAGCAAGAAAGATAAAGCAGGAATAAACATAACTACTCAGCTGAGTCAGTTTGGTAAATATGATTTTTATCTTGTTGAAGAAGAAATGATTTATACTAAAAATCTAGATCTGGATAGAATCAATCAATATGATTTTATTATCTTTGCTTCAAGACATCAATCTGAAAAAGGAGACAAAGCTCTAACAATTCATGCTCCTGGAAATTGGAGACAAGCTCAATATGGTGGAGAAGAAACAAAAGTTTGCCCTGTTTCAGCTCTTTTTATGAAACAAGCTTTCGAACTTTTAAATAAAAATGCAAAACACCATAATCTCAAAGATTACAAAGTAACAATGGAGGCAACACATCATGGTCCTCTAATAGACAAACCTTGCATGTTTATAGAAATAGGTTCATCTGAAAATGAATGGGTAAGTAGGAAAGCAGGATTTATCATAGCAAAAACAATTAGAGATATTATAGACGAATTTCACGAAAACCCTTATAATGAGATAGCAATTGGAATAGGCGGACCTCATTACTGCCCAAACTTCAATAAGATTCAACTAACTTCTAACTTTGCAATCTCACATGTTATAGCTCAATATGCCACACCCCTCTCAGAAGAAATGATTAAGCAAGCTGTAGACAATACAGAAGAAGATGTTGATTTTGTTCTATTAGATTGGAAAGGAATTAAAAATGCAGATGAACGAAAAAGAATAATAGAAATCCTAGATAAATTATATCTAAATTATAAAAAAACAAGTGAGATTAAGAAATAACTTACCTAAATTCAGGATTTTCAACTTTGATCAAGGCATTTTTTATAGCTTCTTTAGTATAATTTTTACGATCCATCCTTCCCCTTGTTAATATGCTTGAAATTCCTTTCTCAGAACCAATTTTTTCGCTAATTGTTATACCACATTGAAAAACAGCTTCATTAATTTCTAATTTATCTTCTAATAATTTTTTAATAACTCTTTCAGGATATTCAAATCCAGGAGTCAATCCCTCATAAAAATTATCTCCATCATAAATAGCACATACACACAAATTAAAATATTTTGGAGTTGGAATTTCACTAAAAACAAGACCACTTTCTATACCAAAGCTATAAGTAGAATTTCGAAATGAGTTTACAGCCCTATTAAAAGCACCTTGCCTTGTTTCTTCCAAAGACATGGGTTGCTTATACACTCCAGAATCAACATCTAATCCTTGAACTTTTGCATATTTAAACATTTCATAACCCATTAATATTTCTCTAACAGCTTCAACTTTATTAGGATTTTTAGAACCAACATTAACTATCATTATAAATTAAATTCGAATTAATATATAAGCATTATTGTGATTCAAAAACAAGTTTTCTTATACTTGCACAAAACTCCAAAACCTTCATAAGAAATAATTCCTGCAAGCACAATAAAGATTAGAGAGATAATAGTTAATATCCAATTTCCTGTTGCAATATATCCACTAGCACTAAATAAACTATAGATTAAAGCTGCAAAAGTTGTGATTAACATAAACATTGTAGGTATAATCAAAAATTTGATTTTCTTCTTATGCTCAACAAAATAAGCAGAGATTGTTATCAAGGCAATAGCAGCTATTAATTGATTAGCACTTCCAAACAATCTCCATAAATTTACATATTGATTTGTTATAGCTAAAATATAAGCAGGTATTAATGTAACTAAAACACCTATAAATTTCCTCTTAAATATTTTGTTCTTAAATGTTCCTGCAAGAACTAATCTAGATAATCTTGTAGAAGTATCTAAGGAAGTTAAAATAAATTGATTAATCATAAATGCTCCAATCAAAGCTGCAATAGGAAATGTCAAGAAAGGTATGTTTAATTGAGAAACAACATTTCCAACACCATTTCCAAAGGCAATAATCCAAGAATCACTTAATGAACCTAAAAAGCCAAGTGATCCTTCCCAAGGCAAACTAGCAACAAATAATAATACAAGTATAGCTAAAATCCCTTCTGCAATCATTCCACCATATCCAATAAGTCTTCCATGTTTTTCTTTTGCAAGTTGTTTAGAAGTTGTACCAGAAGCAACCAACGAGTGGAAACCAGATATAGCCCCACATGCAACAGTGATAAATAATATTGGCCAGACAGGAATTCCAGAATTAATAATCATTGGACTATTAATCACAGGTTTTACAATTAAAATAGAAATAAAACCTAAAAGTAAGAATAAAATAAGTTGAATAGAACTAAGATAGTCCCTAGGTTGTAAAAATACCCAAACAGGAACAAGCGAAGCTATTCCTCCGTAAGCCATTAACAAAGTAATCCATATTATTCTAGATATTTCTGCTGAAAAAGGAAGAACAACAGGAAGTTTATATCCAACCCACATAAAAAAGAATGAAAATCCAAGTGCAATTATAGAGGCAATAAACGGATTTGCTTTAAATTTATAGACAGCTAAACCCAAAAGAACAGCTATTAAAGAAATAGCAATAATAGGTATAACTAAACTAGGTTGAGTAATAATAGAATCTGCAGCACCAACAGCAAAAACAGTTATCAATAACATTAAAGTTAAATAAATCATGATAGCAAAAATCTTACCAGATTTTTTATTAAGAACTTTTGAAGTTATTTGAGCAATACCTTTTGCCTTGTTTTTAACAGAAATCATTAATGATAAATAATCATGAACAGCACCTATAAAGACAGTTCCAATAACAATCCATAAAGCTGTAAATAACCATCCAAAATAAGAAAGAGCTAAGATAGGACCTATAATAGGGCCAGCCCCTGCAATAGATGCAAAGTGATGACCAAATAAGAAATATTTATTTGAAGGATAATAATCTGTTTTATCTTTATTCAAGTGAGCAGGTGTTTTTTTATTTGAAGGTTTTATCTTCTTCTCAACAAATCTTCCATATAAAAAATAATTCCCAATTAAAAACACAATAGCAATTAAAGCTATTATTGCAGCATTCATTTTTTATCACATCCTTTTTCCATACCTCAAATCAAACAAATTCCCATATTTAAATATTCACAATAAACTTTATAAACCAAGTTAACAATAGTTAAACAATGAAATATACACTACCTAAATTAGAGTATGCTTACGAAGTTCTTGAACCCTATTTAGACTCCCAAACAATGGAGATTCATCATAGCAAACATCATCAAGCATATATTGATAATTTAAATAAAGCTCTTGAAAGTCACGAAGATTTACAAGAAAAATCTGCAGAAGAATTATTAAAAAATTTAGAAGCTGTTCCAGAAGAAATAAGAATAGCTGTAAAAAATAATGCAGGAGGACATCTAAACCACAGTTTTTTCTGGACTATTCTCAAAAAAGATATTACACCTAGTGGAGAAATCCTTGAAGCTATTGAAAAAGATTTCCAGAGTCTTGACGAATTTAAAAAACAATTTAAACAGGCAGCAATAACTCAATTTGGAAGTGGATGGGCTTGGCTTGTATTTAACCCAACTTCAAATAAATTAGAAATCACTAAAACAAGAGATCACGAATCTCCAATAACAGAAAACAAAATTCCCTTATTAGTAATAGATGTTTGGGAACATGCATATTATTTAAAATACCAAAATAAAAGGCCAGATTATGCAGAAGCATTTATGAGCATAATAAATTGGACTAAAGTGAATGAGTATTTTTTAAACGCGAAATCCTAAAGACTAAACAGTAACAATTCTAGTAAAATAAAATGGTAAAACCAAATTTGAAAATAAAAGAACCTATAGAAGAAAAAAGATCTATAGATGACAAAGAATCTGATAAAGAATTTGAAAAAATTCTAGAAGATTTGAAAAAATTAGATGAAGGCGTGCCTCCAAGATCTGAAAAAGACTATATGTGATTGTTAAAAATGGTTAAAAAAATTACAATAAAAAAAGATATGTTAGTTCAAAATATAATTAATAAATATCCTGAGTCTATCTTAGTTTTAATGGGCTATGGTTTACATTGTGTTGGTTGTGTTTTTGCAAACTCAGATACAATAGAATCAGGTGCTAAACTTCATGGTTTTGACAATGAAACAATTGATTTTATGATAAGTGATATCAATAAAGTTCTAAATAATGCAGTAGAAATTTTCAAATAATTACTCTTTTTTACATAGGATTAAGGCTATATGGGCACAAATAAAAAATTCTAAAGAATGTGCCCACATAAGAATATTTAAAAACATTAACAATAGTTAATATTTGTATGAAACAAATAGAAATAACAAAAGAATTATACAATCTTCCAAACAAGGAAAATTTAAAATTTAAATCAAAGAAAGGAATTAGCGAAGCACTTGTAAGACAAATTTCAAAAGATAAAAAAGAACCTGATTGGATTTTAGAAAAAAGACTCCAAGGATTAAAACTATTCAAAAAACTTCCTTCACCTAATTTTGGACCAGATATTTCAGATCTAAATTTTGAAGAAATATCTTATTATATCAAACCAGATGCTAAAAAAAATGCAAATAATTGGAAAGATGTTCCAGAAGAAATAAGAGATACTTTTGATAAACTTGGAATTCCCGAGGCTGAAAAAAAAGCTTTAGCAGGTGCAGGTGCTCAATATGAAAGCGAAATAATTTACCATCATTTGAAGAAAAAATTAACAGAAAAAGGTGTAATTTTTCTAGATTTTGATGAAGCGATTATACAACATCCAGAGCTTGTTAAAAAATATTTCATGACAACCTGTGTTCCAGTAAATCTACATAAATTCACAGCATTACATGCAGCTTTTTTCAGTGGAGGATCTTTTATTTATGTTCCAAAAAATGTCAAAGTCGAATTACCTCTACAAGCATATTTTAGAATGAATGCAAAAAATGGAGGCCAATTTGAGCACACTTTAATTATAGCTGATGAAGGTTCTGAAATCCATTATATAGAAGGTTGCTCAGCTCCATTATATTCTAAAAATAGTTTACATGCAGGATGTGTAGAAATCCATGTTTTAAAAAATGCAAAAGTAAAATACAGCAGTATTGAAAATTGGAGTAAAAATGTTTACAATCTGAATACAAAAAGAGCAATTGTTCATGAAAATGCAACTATGGACTGGGTAAATGGAAATTTAGGAAGTAAAATCACAATGCTCTATCCTTCCAGCATACTTTCAGGTGAAAATGCTAAAACAAATTACTTAGGAATAGCCTATGCAGGAAAAGGCCAATATCAAGATTCAGGTTGTAAGGTATATCATTTAGCTAAAAACACTTCCTCCCATATTATTAGTAAAGGAATAAGTGTTGGAGGGGGAATAAGTTCCTATAGAGGTTTAGTAGACATAAAAAAAGGGGCAATAGATTCAAAATCAAGTGTAAGATGTGATGGATTAATATTAGATAATAAAAGCCAAGCAAATACATTACCTGAAATGAATGTTAAAGAAAATAATGTAACAGTTTCCCATGAAGCGGTTGTAGGAAAAATAGGGGAAGAACAGCTTTTTTATTTAATGTCAAGAGGATTATCAGAAGAAGAAGCTATAAAATTAATAGTAGCAGGATTTATTGAACCTCTTGTAAAAAAACTTCCAATAGAATATGCAGTAGAATTAAATAGGTTAATTGATCTTGAAATAGATAGGAGTATTTGTTAAAATGGCACATTCAAATTTTTCAGATGATTTATACAGAGAACAGATTTTAGAATTATATAAAAATCCTCAAAATTTTGGAACCTTGAAAAATCCAACAAATGAAAATACAGAGCATAATTCTATCTGTGGAGATGAAATAACAGTTCAACTGATAATTAACAAAGACGCTGTAAAAGATATTAGGTTTCATGGCAGTGGATGTGTAATGAGCATGGTTTCAGCTTCATTATTAACAGAAAAAATCAAAGGCATGAAAATTGAAGATATTAAAAAACTAAATAAAGATGATATTTTAAAATTATTAAAAATAAAACTCAATCCAGGCAGGGTTAAATGCGCACTTCTTCCTTTAGATTCTATTAAAAATTCTCTAAAATAAAATGTCTTTACTTGAAATAAAAAATTTAACAGTTGAAAGAGAAAATAAAGAAATATTAAAAAATATTTCACTAACTTTAGAAAAAGGAAAAATCACAGTTCTAATAGGTCCCAATGGTTCTGGAAAATCAACATTAGCACATGTAATTATGGGAGATCCTAAATATAAAATAACTTCTGGAAAAATAATTTTCAACAATAAAAACATAACAAATGAAAAACCACATAAAAGGGCAAAAAAAGGATTATTTCTTTTATTTCAAAATCCAATTGAAATTCCAGGATTATCAATTTTAAATTTTCTAAGACAAGCTTACAACTCACTTAACAAGAAAATCTCTGTTGCAGATTTTAAAGAATTAGTAGAAAAAAAGGCAATGCAATTAAATATAGATAAATCATTTCTTGGAAGATATCTTAATGAAGGTTTTTCAGGTGGAGAAAAAAAGAAATTAGAAACACTTCAATTAATTCTTCTAAATCCAACCTTAGCATTAATTGATGAAACAGATTCAGGCTTAGATGTAGATTCTCTAAAAATAGTAATAAATAACATCAAAAAATTCATGACTAAAGATAAATCATTATTTCTAATAACACATTATAATAAAATATTTCAGCAAATAAAACCAGATAAAGTTTATTTGATAATAGATGGTAAAATAATTAAGCAAGGAAATCTAAGTTTAATAAAAGAGATAGAAAAAAAAGGTTATAAAAATATAAAATAAAATGGTTAAAAAATTTGAATCAAATATATTAGAAGTAGAAAATATGACTCATGATGTAAAATATTTCAAAGTCTCTGCTCCAAATGATTTTGATTTTAAGGCAGGACAATTCATTATGATGTCTCTAGAGAAAGATGGAGCTTCAATAAAAAGACCTTTTTCCATAGTTTCAACCCCTTCTAAAAAAGATTATCTTGAATTTTGTATAAAGATAGTTCCAGAAGGAAAAGGATCTGAAATAATTCAAAATTTAAAACAAGATGATCAAATAACTCTCACAGGCCCATTAGGAAAATTTACATTAGATCCAACCTCAAAAGAAGTAGATATAATTTTTATTGCAACAGGAACAGGTATCTCAGCATTGAAAAGCATTATAGAAGACACATTAGAGAAAGGACACAAAAAGAAAATAATCCTTCTCAAAGGATTTAGACATGAAGAACACATTCTATATGACAAAGAATTCAAGGAACTAAAATCTAAGTACCCAAACTTAGAATTCTATAATATTATAAGTCAACCAAAGAGCAAAGATCCTAAGAACCTAAACCAGGGCCATGTTCAAGATTTCATTGAAAAACTAGCAATGAAAAACAAAGAAGAACATTTCTACCTCTGCGGACTTTCAAAAATGATTGAAGATGTTAGAGAAAAACTAAAGAAATTAGGAATCAAAGAAGAAGCTATTTTTTATGAGAAATATGATTGATTAAACTCTTTCTTCCAATATTTGAAGTTTTTTCTTTAAATGTTTTTTAAGTTTAGGCAGATTCTTTTTCCAATCTTCTTTAAACAAACCATACACCTTAACATCACGAATTTTATTTGTTGCCTTACATTTGCTATGCTTTTTCAAATATCCTTCTAATTTATATCCCATTCTTTTCTGTGTAGCATTACTTCCCTTATTATCTACAAAAACTGCAGAACATAGTTTTCTTAATTTTAATTTATTAAATGCATATTCATTAAATGCAATTTTAGCTTCACTAATATATCCTTTTCTCCAATATTTTTCATTAATCCAAGAACCAGTTGTAGCAAGCCCGTTAAATTTCTCTACTTGATGTAATCCAATAGCGCCAATCATCTTTTTTTCAGATTTTAATTCTATAAAAAATGAAAAGTCATCTTGATCTTTTTTATTCCATTTTTTTATTTTGTTTTTTATAAAATCTTTTGCATCTTTCTTTTTGTAAGGAAAAGGAACAACTTCCAAATTTTTAGAAATATTCAAGTTGTTCATTCCATTAACTAAATCTTTCCAATCACTCTTTCGAGGCTTTCTCAAAATCAACCTTTTAGTTTCTAATTTAATTACCATTTTCTTTAATTATTAGTAATTGAAGGTTTTTATAATTTATTTAAATAAATTATGTTGGCTAGATAAGAAAAAAATAAACGCCCCGAGCAGGAATCGAACCTACCCAACCCGAAGGTTCCGGATCTTTGCGTTTTATAAAAAACCTAGCAATCCGGTGCAATACCACTATGCGATCGGGGCCTGTGAATTTAAATATGAATTTTAATTTTTAATCTTTTGTGTTTGTATTTTTTATTGCAATAACAAACTACCTCCTTAGAGGTTCTCGTGCCCTTTAGGGTATGAGATCGGGGCATGATAATACACACATTCTGTTATTTTTAAGGGTTTTCCTCCCTCTCAGAAACCTTTAAAAGATAAGTCCCATATTGAATACCAGCGGAGTGGAGGAGTCTGGAGTCCTCACCGGGCCCATAACCCGGAGATCGCGTGGTTCAAATCCCGTCTCCGCTATTTTATTTTTTTAATATGAATTATATCACCAATATTTATTCCTAATTCTTTCGCAGAGTTAGGATTTCTAACTAATCCTATTTCCATTAATCCAGACTTTCTATATTCTTCAATATCTTTAAATTCAGATTTATCTAATAATGAACTTCCAGGATAAACAACTAAAGAATTATCTTCATGATTCATCATTCTATTTGAAAATATTCCTTTTAAAGTTTTTTTTGAATTAATAATTTCAATTTTTACTTTATCTCCTTCCTTAAAATCAAAGTCATTTATTTTAGCCCAAATTTTAATCAAGCCAAAATTATCAATATGCACAACTTCTCCTTTTTTTGGAGTAATAATTTTAACATCTTTTTTTATCATTTCATCCCCTAGTTCTTTTTCAGAAATTCCACTAAGTAATTTTCCAGAAGTAATTGTGTGCATATGAAGTCCTCCGAAAGGATAATGTATTTGATTTTTACCAGTATATACTTTTTCAATACCAAATTCTTCAAAAAGTAAGGAATATATTCCTGTATCTGCTCCAACAAACCAAGTTCCATTTTTTAATTTTCCAAATATTCTTTTTGGTTTTGATTTTAGAGGATTAACAATTGCTAAAAATAAAGTGTTGTTTCCATGAGGAATTTCTTCGGAAATCAATTTAGATAAAAATAATCCATTATTTACTTGAAAAGGAGCAGTAATTAAATCAAAAAAGTTTATTCTACTTTCTGGTAAAAGGCGAGTCAATCTAGCTTTAATTTGTTGAAGTGCAATATCCTTGCAATCTGTAACAACTATAATATTTTTAATTTCCATTTATTTTTTTATATTGTATTATAATTTCATGTTTTAAATTTTTTAAATTTTTCTTTTTAAAATGATTTATAGATTTTTCTCCAAATAGGTATTGAAAAACTTTTCGAGCCATATTTTCAGATGGAAATCCAAAATTTGTTTTAACAACTTCAATTACTTTTAAATTATATTTTTTGTTCAAAATATTCATTGTTAATCTATCTTTTTCAATTTCTGATTTTCCTCTTAATTCCATAAATTCTCCAGAAGGATAATTTCCAAAAGCCCAGCATTCTCCACCCAAAATGGTAACTCTTTTAACTTCATCCATTGTTTTACTAATCTCATTCATTCCAAATCCCCAAGAAGAAAAAACAATATTAATAGAATTATCCTTTAATGGAATATTTTCAGAGTTTGAATTAATATAATAGACATTTTCGAATCTTTTATTTTTCTTTTTAGCAAGAGTTAAAATTTTTTCTGACTGATCCAAAGCATAGTATCTTTTACATAAAGGAGCTATAAGTGAGATATATTTTCCAGAACCACACCCTATATCTAATACTATTTTATTTTTAAAAGAAACTTTAGTTAATAATTTTTTGAAAGCTTTATTCCCAAAATCTTCATATTTAGAAAATAAATCATAAATTTCAGGCTTACTAGCATAAGAATCATACCATTTTTCTGGTGCTACTTTATTTTTTAAGTTCATTTTTTATTATTTTTTTAGAAGTGAAAGGACAAAATGGGCTTAATTCTTTCACCTTACCCAAATATTCCTCAAATATTTCATGTTTTTTCATATTAAAATTTCCCTCATGTTTAGAAATATTAATTTTATTACTAATATCTCTAAATTTTCTTTCTAAGTCCTCTAAAACTAAAGAATACTTAAAATTTTTCATTTTTTTAATATAATCTGGATTATGGACATTCACAAACTCTTTAAAATTTAACTGTTCATTTAAAAATAATTTTTGTAAATTTTTAACAAGATACACTAACCTTTTTCCCCTATCAAAAGAGTTGTTCTGTAATTTCATTTTTTGTCTAGATAGAGAAAATGATTTTGCAAAGGCATATCTTAATGAGTCTGAATTAGTTCCATTTTTTGTAAGTTCTTCCATATCCCAACTATTAAAACCATTTTGAGGACAAATATGATTGTAAATCAAAATATTTTTTGTTGGAAGTTCATCAGAAATAGGAATTTGTGAAAAAAATCTTAAAGAAATATATCTAGTTAATTCTTTTTCAGATGAAGCCATTAAATCAAGGCCCCCATTAAAATTTCCTTCCCATAGATTTGCAACACCAAAAATAGGAGCAATTCCTTCTCCCCCAAAAGGATTCTTAATAGAATATTTTCTTTCCTTAGTTATTCTAATTGGGTCTTCTGAATTAGAAATAATTCTTAAAAATTCCTTTTTACCTCTATTAGAGAAAAAATTTATACTATGAGTAATTTCTTCTAAATCGAAATTTCTTCTAATTTTTTCCGAATCTAAATAAAAAGTGTTTCCATCTCTAAAAGAATATCCTTTTTCATATAATTTTCTAAAAACTTTTAAAGTTTGTTCAACAGATTCAGAGGAAGTATCTAGAAGATTTCCTGAGAAGGATAAATTCATATTATCTCTTAATTTTCCTTGTTTAATATAATTTTTAGTATATTTGTCAAGATCTTCTATTGTACCATCTAAATTCAAACTTTCTGCACGTTTACCAAGAGAATTTAAACTATATTTAGGACAAGAAATTTTCAGTTTTTTAAAATCTCCCAAAAATCTAGAATATATATCTAGCAGAGTATGAAAATAAGCATAACCTAAAGGTAAATCACCTCTATAAATTCCACAAGGAGGATTTGCTATGTTAAAAGATTTCATCCTTTAGTCCAAGAGATAATTTTCTCAAAAGAATTTAATTTAAGACTACTATGACTATCATTTGTTTCAAGATAATCAATATCCCCTCTTAAGTTCTTTAGTTTAGAAAAAAATTCTTTTGAGCGATTATAGTTTATGGAAGTATCTTGTACTCCATGAATCAGTAAAATCTTTTTTGATTTTAACTGAATAAAATAATCGTTAGCATTTAAATTAGACCCATTAATACAAAAATTATCCCACTCATTTTTATTAATATTTCTATAAATATTTTCAAACCCTGCTTGAATAAAATCATATAGTCCCACCATTTCCTCTTCTTCATATTTTTCTTTCCCTTGAACTTTATAATCAATTACAGGTGCAAGTGCAATAATTCCATCAACATCTAATTCTGCTCCAGAACATAATGCTACACTCCCCCCAAAACTATGACCTAATAAAAATATTTCTTTAAATGGAACCTCAAAATCTTCATTGAAAATAGTCTTCATGTTCATGCTTTTTAAACCATTAACAAAATCTACAATTGTTTTTTTACAAGTTTCGATATTAAAATCACCATAACTTTCCCAACTTCCTAAATATTTTGGATGGATAAAAATAAATCCTGCTTCCACATACTTTTTAGCCATTTCCATATAACTAGAACTTCCAGGAATTCCTTGACAAAAAACTATTATTTTTCCATTATTATTTTCTAAATAGTAAGATTCTGCAATAATATTTTTATATCTTAATTTATTTTTTTTCATTGTTATATCTTTGGATTGTTTCATTTAAATTTTTTTCTAAATCATTAAAAGTTCCCAATTTTGGCTTTATGAAATAAGAAGGTGTAAATAAAAAGTTTTTGTTGTTTCCCCCTATCCAATATCTTCCATCATAAAGAATAGTTTCTTGTTTCTTATTTAAAAAATCTACAAGGCCTTTTGTTGCTGGAGCAACTCTAAAAGCAAAATCTCCAAAATTATAGATTCTTCCATACTTTTTATCTATTTTAGTTTCATTTAAATTTAATTGCTTTTTTTTAAACCAACCTTCAATATGTTGAATAATCTGATTTTCTGTAATTTGATTTTTTAATAAATTTATTTCTTCAATAAGTTTTAAATTTATTTTATTTTCAAAACAAAAATCAGTTAAAGATTGTAAAGTTGGCAAATTAATATTAGTTACAGGAGTATTGAACTCAATATTTTGATTTTGATTTTTTAAAAAAATAGCAGTGTCTTGAATATTTTTTATTACTTTAATTCTTTTATCTTTAGTTGTTTTACTAAAAGCCTTATAATTTAATGAAGGCATATGAATATGAAAATCAGAAATTCCTGCATCTAAGAGTTTTTGTGCATAGTTTGGATTGATAGTTGAACCATTTGTAGTAATCCCAATATCTTTTATTCCAGATTTATACAGTGTTTGCACTATGGGAATTAAATCTTTTCTTAATCCAGGCTCTCCTCCTGTTAGTTGAATATGTAATTTATTCTTTTTTAGAAGTGGGGTTAATTGTTTTATTTGATTTAAACTTAATTCTTTATAACCATTATCCTTTTTCCCATCTGAAAAAGGCCCGCAATAAACACAATCATGATTGCAGATGCCTGTTAAGGACATCCTTATTTCATAAAGAGGCATGGTAAATTCTATTTTATCCATAAAAGAAATAGACCAATATTTTATTTAAATGTTACTATTTTAAAGTTATTAAGTCTTTTTCTTCTAAAAAATCATTAAAAAATAAAAAAAATAAAAAAAAGTCAAAAAATTTATTGTGTAGTTTCGTTTTTCTTTCTACTTGCTCTTATTGCTATTCTCTTTCTCATATTCAATTCATCCCATACACCTACTTCTTTAGCAGTAGAGTCATCATTAAAAACAATATCCATAGTTACAATTGTTGAACCTATAGCAAGATCATGCCATACATAAAATTGTGCAGCTCCATGCCTGTGTTGTAACTCATGAAAATACTCTCCTGTAGAATAATCAAAATCTAAATCAACACTTTTGATCTCATCTGGATCGTATCCATTAAGTTCTAAAAAATCCAAAGCTTCAGTAGTTCCAAACTCATCATATTCTGCATAAGAATAATCTTCAGGCCATTCCACTGTTCCGTATGTTGGGTGCCAATCTAATGTGAAAGCTAGCACAAAACTTAGGGATAATAACATTACTAAGGGTAACAAAAGTTTCTTTTTATCCATTTAAAATATACCTCCAAAAATTTAATTGTAGTCTATAAAATAGATATCTTATATAAAGATGCGTCATCTAAATTGAGTAATTACTTTTTTATTTTTCCAACCCAAACTTTAAAAACAACTCAGAATTATTTATACAATGGAGGTTCTAAAATTAGGAATTGATGATGCAGGCAGAGGCCCTGTAATAGGTCCTATGATTCTTTCAGGTTGTTTAATGACTCCAGATGTTGAACGAGAATTAAAAAATTTAGGTGTTAAAGATAGTAAACAATTAACTCAAAAACGTAGAGAATTTTTAAAAAAATCAATCTTAGAAAAATCAATTTCTGTTTCAACCAACACTACTTCTCCAGATGAAATTGAAAAATCAAATGGCAAGGGAATTAAATTAAATGAACTTGAAGCTATCAAAGCTGCTAAAATAATTAATAAATTAAATGATGGAAAAAAGAAAATCCAAGTAATAGTAGATTGCCCATCTGTTAGCATAGTTAAGTGGAGAGATTATTTAAAAACAAAAATAACAAATTTATCAAATTTAGATGTTGTGTGTGAACATAAGGCAGATGTTAAACATGCAAGTGTATCTGCAGCATCTGTATTAGCAAAATTAAGAAGAGAAGAAGAAATGGATAAATTAAAACAAAAATATGGCCAAGACATGGGTTCAGGTTATCCTTCAGATCCTTCAACAGTTAAATTCCTAAAAAAGAATATTCAAAAATATGACAAAGAAGGTATATTTAGAAAAACCTGGAAAACCTGGAAACTTGCAGCAGCTCAATCTTCTCAAATGAAGCTATCTTGATTATTTCTTAGCAACCTTCCATAATAATTCAAAATATTTTTTATATCCTTCTGCAACAGCCTTATCTTTAATTAGAAAAGCATAAGGAGTTTCTGTAAATACTGCTATTGCAACATATTCTCCAACAATTACTGTTTCTTGAAACTGCGCTAACTCTGCTGAAACATATTTAATATTGGTAAGAGGCATTTTTCCGATTTCTGTTCCACCAATATTTTTTACAGCCTTGTCAAATACTTGTCTAGAAGGAAGTTTGTTAGCTATTCTTTTTTGATGATGATTAATCCACCATGTTAGTCCCATAAGCTTTTCAGTGGGAGGTCCACCGCCATAAGTTAAATATTCCTTAGCTTTAACAGTTCTCATAATTTCGTAAACCTCTTTTATACCTCTAAGGCCCTTGTATATTGTGGCTGTTTCTCTAGATGTAGATTTTTCCTGCCTTTTCTTTAATTCAGGTAAAAGTTCTGCAAATTTAGCCTTTTTATCCTCTATAAATTCAAAAAAGGACTCTGGATTTACTGCCTGATATATCTTTCTTTTTCCTTCTAAAACGTGACTTATTATACCTTTTTCTATTAAGGAGTTAAGAGCTCTATGTAATACTGAATTTTGAATCTTTGACTTCTCTAATATTAACCCCGCACTACTTGAACCTATTTCTAGAAGAGTAAGATAAACCTTTATTTCTGAATGACTTAATCCCAAGTCTTCTAATATTGAAGTGTCCATAATAATTATAATAAATTTAAGTTTATAATATGTCCTATTTTATGCTCCCATTTGGTAGGATATATCCATATATACCCATTATTATTACTAATTTCAAGTAAATAAATAAAAACAAAATAAAAAATGAAACAAAATAACAAAGATCAAGTAGTAGTTTTTAAAACAGATTCTAGTGAAAACTGGAGATTTAACGAAGAGTTAAAGCAATATGAGATTTATTATGTTGGAGCGAATGGGAATGGTATGGGACTCGCAGCACTCGTGAGACCAGTTAAAGATAAAGAAAAGGGAGTTTATCAAATAAAATCCAATGTTATATCAAATAAAGATATAATCAATATGTATTATAGTAAAGAGGACAGAAAAGAATTAAAGAGATTAGAAGAAAAAGCATATAATCTTTATCAGAAGCTAACTGAAAAAGGAATTTCATGGGAAGAGATAAGAGAAGATTTGAGATATAGAAATATTCAAAATAATAAAAAAATTATTATGAAAGAAAATACTAGAAAACACGATACTAAGTATCTTGGAGTAACTTCTTATAAAGAAGGAGCTGAGAATGTCTCAAGAAGAAATGCTTTAAATCTTGCTCATAGACTTGCAAGTGTAGAAGGTATGGAAGTTATTGACAATTCTAACATAAGTATTAAAGAAATTTAATAATAGTTCTACAAGAATCTTTAAAAACTTCTCAAAGTTATTCCTATCAATGGCTCATATAAAAAAACTGGTGATGCACGGATTCAAAAGTTTTGTTAGAAAAACAGAAATTCCTTTAACAAATCAAATTAATGTTGTATTGGGTCCAAATGGTTCTGGTAAAAGTAATATTTCAGATGCTATTTGCTTTGTTCTTGGTAGATTAAGTATAAAGTCAATGCGAGCTGCCAAAGCAAAAAATTTAATCTTTTTAGGAACAAAAGAAGTTGGCCCTGCCAAGGAGGCAATGGTTGAAATTGTATTTGAAAATTCAGATAAAACATTTTCATTAGATAGCACAGAAGTTTCAATAAAAAGAATTGTTAGAAAAAATGGTCAAAGTATATACAAAATAAACAACCACACAAAAACAAGGCAAGAGGTTTTAGCTCTTCTTGCTCAGGCAGGAATAGATCCAAATGGATTTAATATTATTTTGCAAGGAGAAATTCAAAACTTTGTAAGAATGAGACCAGATGATAGAAGAAAAATCATAGAAGAAGTTTCAGGAATTTCAATCTATGAAATAAGAAAAGAAAGATCTATGAAAGAATTAAGTAAAACAGATGATAAATTAAAAGAAATTTCAGCTATTTTAAGAGAAAGAACAGCTTATCTAAATAATCTGGAAAAAGAAAGACAACAAGCTTTAAGATTTAAAAAACTAGAAAAAGATGCAGTACAATACAAAGCAAGTATAATTTACAGTGATTTAACATTTAATACAAAACAAGCTGAAAACATTATACAAGACATTTCAAAAAAACAAAAAGAAATAGATAAAGTTAAAAAAATAATAATAAATTTAGAAGGAAAAATAAGAGGTTTTGAAGTTAAAATAACTTCAATCAATGCAACAATTCAAAAATCAACAGGTTTAGAGCAAGAAAAATTAAACCAAGAAATAACAAATATTAGAGCAAATTTAGCAGGAATGACTGTTAACAGAGAAAATTATACTTCAAAATTAATACATATTAGAAAACAAAAAGAAGAACTTCAAGACTCTATAAGTGAGGAAAATGTTGTTATTAGAGATTTAAGAGTAACAGATTCAAAGCAAAATGCGAATTCTCAAAAAGAAACAAATCAAAAAGATTTAGAAAAAAAGCAAAGAAAATTAGATGATTATGAAGAACAGAGAAAAAAATTCTATACCCTTAAATCAGAATTAAGATCTATTAAAGAAAGAATAACTGAAAAACAACTAGAGCTTCAAACAAGCTCAACAGAATCAGAATTTTCATTAAAAAACATAAAATCATTAATAAGAGAATTATATGATAAATCTTCTACAAAAAATAAAGTAAGTGCTTTAAAAATTTCTTTAGAAGAAAAAAAACAAATTTTAGATAATATTAAGAAAAGAGAATTAGAACTAGAAAAAATTTCTTATTCAAATGAAATAGAAATTGAAAATCATAAAAAATTAATTAAAAGTATTGCAAAAATGGATATTTGTCCTGTGTGTAAAAACAAAATAACAGAAAATCATATTGATGAAATACACAAAGATACAATGCCCCAAGTAGATTCTCTACAAAAACAAGTTCAAGATTCTGATAAAGAATTAACAGAGATTTACAATAAAAAACAAGTATTAGAGCAAGAGCTTCTCCAAATAAATGATCAAATTTCAAATACAGAAGCAGATGTAATAAGATTAGAAAATATAGCTGAAAAAGAAAAAGATATAAAAATTCTTTACCAAAGAATTGAAACTATTAAATCTCAACTTTCAGAATCTCAAAAGAAAAAACAATATCTAGAATCTAAAATAAATGAAAATTTAGATATTGAAAAGAAATACGAAATCTCAAAAATTGAAGTTCAAGAAATTTCATTAAGAACTCAAAAAAATCTTGGTTCTGAAATTTCTTTTAAAGAAAGAGATTTAGAAAGATCAAAAATAGCTTTAAAACAATTTACAAGAGAAGAAAAAGAATTAAGTGAAGAATTTAAAGTATTAGAAATAAATTTAAATAAAAATGAAAATCTTCTCACAAAAAAGAAAAAACAAGAAGAAGAATTAAGTGAAAAATTCAAGAAGCTAATAGAAAGCAGAGATAATTTACAGAAAAACATTAGAGAAGTTCAAATAGAAATTTCCAAGAAAGATAATAATATTTACAATTTTGAACAAGATATTAATAATTTTAAAATTGAAAAAGCTAGATATGATGCAAGTATTGAAAATCTTCAAACAGAAATGCTTGAATTTAAAGGTGTTGAAATAATTAAAACAAAAAAAGAAAACCTTGTTCATAAATTAGCTAAAACTCAAGAAATTCTTTCTAGAATAGGAAATGTTAATATGAGAGCTTTAGAAGTATATGATTCTGTAAAACAAGAATATGATTCTATCAGCCAAAAAGTAGAAATTATAACAAAGGAAAAAGAAGGAATTATGAGAATTATTCATCAAATAGATATTAAGAAAAAGAAAACATTTCTTAAAACAATGAATGATTTAAATGAAATATTCTCTAGAAACTTTTCACAGCTAAACAATAAGGGTCAAGTCTATCTAGACCTTGAAAATAGGAAAGAACCCTTTGAAGGAGGGGTCAGTATAGTGGTAAAGACAGGTCATGGTAAGTATTTCGATGTAACCTCTCTATCAGGCGGAGAACAGACCATAGTGGCTCTCTCACTCATCTTCGCCATACAAGAGCTTAATCCATACTGCTTCTACATTTTAGACGAAATAGATGCTGCCTTGGACAAAAGAAACTCAGAGAGATTAGCAGGATTGCTCAAGAAATACATGGCAAAAGGACAATATATTGTAATAACACATAATGATGAAATAATAACCAATGCATCAACACTTTATGGTGTGAGCATGCACGATGGTATTTCTAAGATTTTGAGTCTGAAGGTTTAGGATAGTTTAGAAAGATTTATATAACTATAGTAACTATATAACTTATTATGGAAACAACAATTCAAGTAAGCAAGGAATTATCAGCAAAACTCCAATTAATGAAAATACATGTAAAAGAAAGTTATGAAGACATAATATGGGATTTAATAGAAGATAGAATGGAATTTTCTGAGGAAACAAAGAAAAATATTGCTCAAGCTGAAAAAGATTACAAGAAAGGTAAGTTCCATAAGTGGAAAGATGTCAAAAAGGAACTCGAGATAAATGTATGATTTAATTCTTTCTGATAAGTCAAAAGAACAATTAAAAAAATTATCAAAAAACTTACAAGATAGAATAGGAGCAGTTTTTGAAAGAATAAGAATTAGACCATTTCATTTTGTAAAACGAAAACAGGGGACACCTCATTTTATTTTAAGAATAGGCGAATATAGGGCAATATTAGATATCAAGAATAAAAAATTAATAATTTTAGTATTAGAAATTGGTCCTAGAAAAAAGATTTATAAATAATTAGTCTGAAGGTTTAATAAACTTCTTTAGAATTTAAAAGTTCAGCACTCATTTCCCATGCAATAGCTTCCCCTATCTTATCCATATTTGTTCTTGCATATGTTGTTCCATCAATTTCTATACCTGCATTAGTAAAAATAGCAGAAGGATAACCAGATACTGAAGCACCATCACAATATCCTCTACCAACAAACTCTTCTTGATTTTTAAGAGTGCATTTTCCCTCATCACCATTAAAATCACATTGCTTACAAAATTCTCCAATATCCATATATCATTTACTAAAAATTTCTTTTTAAAGATTTATATTCTACAGGGGCAAAGCCAGTCTTCAAAAAAAAGAGAATAATAAATAAAAAAAAATAAAAAATAAATTAAGTTTAGTAGTAGCTTTCGCCGAAATCTTCAGATTTTTCAGGCTTCTTTCTTAACAAAACAACTAAGATAATTAATAATACTAAGAAAATTACTATCAAAGTAAATGTTAAGATTACAACTGCATTTGATGCGACACCGCTTTCAACATCTGCTGAAAGTGTAACAGTTCCTACAAGATTTTCACCTGAAAATACGTTTACATTAAAAGCATATTCTCCTTGTGAACTTGCATCAGCCAAAACTTGAACAGATTGACTTGAACCAGCGGGTATAGCAACAATAGATTCACTAACAGATGTAGTGATTCCACTAATTGATTCTGTAACTATTCTAAAAACTTTTAAGTTATTAGTTGGATTAACAATCAAAAGATTGTAAACACCTGTTTCTCCTGTTGCGAATGATTGTGTATAATCATTTACAATAACATAGTTAGCAAAATCATTGTTAACTGCAATTTGTTTAACAGCATTAGTTACTAAATCATCGTTTGTAGCTTCTACTTCTAAATTATAAATTCCTGATTGTGCATCGTATGGAATTTGAAGTATAACTCTAAAACTTATTGTGTCTTCTTCATCATCATAGTCTCCAACACCTTCTTGGGCATAGATATCCCCAGCATAGATTGTTTTAACAACATCTAATGAAGGTATTTGAACAGTTAAATAAAGATTGTCAAGATCATTGTATCCGTTGTTTTTTAAAACAACATCAACAGGAAACATATCTCCTGCTTCAACAGTTTGACTTGTAAAGATAGACATAAATGCAACATTATATGCAGGTCTTTGAACTCTTAAAGTAACTTCATCAACATCTGTTCTAAAGTCTCCATTCCAAAACTTCATATTAAAAGATAAATTTCCATTAACTTCTTCTTGAAGTTCGTAAGGAACACTTAAAGTAAATGTTCTTGTATAAGTTTTACCAGCTTCAACATCCCCTATAAATAGGTTAGCTTCCACATCAACTTTTTCACCCTCAAGTTCAGCTTTTAATTTAATATCAGAAGCTTCAACATCAGATGTAAAAATAACTTCAACAGTCATTGTTTCTCCTGCTATAAGACTGATTTCGTTTGCATAAGCATCAATTCCATCTATTTCAATAGAATATGTACTTAAAAGATCTTCAGTAGCACTAACAGTTGTAATTGCTAAAAGTGAAATAATTGCAATTGCCATGAAAAAACCGAAAAGGTTTTTTGTTTTCATTTGTGTTTTTTTACTCAATTTAATTGTACAGGAAACCTTTGTTTTCTGTGATATACTGACCAATTTTCTCTTTATAAAGTTTATCATTTAGTAATTCTATAATGACAGCAAGATTAACTAGGCTTCCAAACACCTAGTGAATTATGTCACTAGTTGTGGAAAATATTAAAGAATATGATTTTTTATAAGGGAAATAAGAAGAATTACTCAAAATCTGTTAAATGAATAAAAGAATTTACTACCAATATCTTTAAAGGGTTTAATTATTTCTGTAATTTCATTACTTAATTCTTCTATCTTAGATTCATCTCCTTCCTTGTAAACTTTCAGTATCCTTTCATTCATACTAGAGGGAGCAACCCCTCTTATAAGATTTACATCCTCTTCTTTTTCCAATCTATCATAAATAGCTTCAACTTCTTCCAACGAAGCTCCATTTTCATAAAGCTCTCTTGTACAATTAGTTACATATCGCAGTAAACAACATCTTCCACCATTTTCTATAATAATATCATATTTTTCAGAATTAATAGCTGTTGGAACTATAGATATGTTTTTATTTCCAATTTTTTTTTCTTTAATAGTTGTCATATTAAATTTTACAAGAATTACTCAAAATCTTCAAGTCTTTTCCCTTGACCAGAAATATCTTTAACAGAGGCAGGACGAAACTTTCCCAGAGCATAAAATCCTGTTATTGTAGTGTCTACAAAACCCTCTTTACCATGATCTTGTATTTCAGTATATCCTGGAAATTGTCCAACATCGTATTGTTTTAAAATACTTCTAACAAACTTATTGCTAACAATTTGAACAGTTGTATCTCTTTTAGCATAACATTTTTCTAATTCCAAATTTGCATATAAATCAATAGGAGTTTCCTTACATCCTGCAAATATAGCAAGTGACAATAGACCTTTAAGAGTCCAATTCCTCACACCTTGATATAAATTGTTTTTCATAAAAAAATAAGAAATTAATCATTTATAAGGATTTAGATACAATGTTCTATTTATCTCAAAACTTTCAAACCTAGATTTATTCTAGTATCATCAATTTTAATATAAAATCTGCTACGAACTTGATTTTCTAAATCCTCTGATGAAAGTTCCCTAGAACTAACTCCATATTCAACTCTCTTAAATTGTTTTGGTAAGGAATTTAATCCAGCATATTTACTTTCAATACCAATCGCAACATTAGTCACAGCATTAAGAGTTCCTTGCGCAGATAAATTGATTATGTTATCTTTACTATTTCCGTTAACAAAATTAACATTAATATCATTATTTTCCAAATAACTTAAAACACTGTGCACATAAAGGATATCTCCTTTTCTTATATTGGAAGAATCTATTTTCATAAAAACACAAGAAATTAATCATTTATAAGAATTTAGATGGTGGGAAAATAAAGTATATATTATATTAGAATTATCTTTATAACCTTGTCCTTTGTAAAAAATGATATCTCTTTATAACATTTGGTTGATTTGATGTACTTATACCTTCTAAACTAGGTAAATCTGATTTTGTTATTTCAGCACCTTTATGATCTGTCAACCCATTTTCTCTTAAAAATTTTCCATATAAAACATCATTAACATATACAGGCCCATTGCCTACTTTCCACTCTTTAACACCATATTTGTCATTAATTTGATCTCTTGAAAATTGGAGAACATTTCTCTCTAAATTCATATTATCATCATTTCCACCCCAAGTTCCAGGACCATTAGTTGTTACATTAAATCTTTTTTTATTTTCTTGCCAAATATCTCTTGCTTCTGTTAAATATTCACAAAGTAAATCAACTCTAGAAGTTTCAAGGACATGTTTATATTGTGTTTCACTTAATTTTCCTTCTTCAGCTGCAATAGCTAAATCAAATGTTAGATCAAATACCATCTGTGGAGCAGAATGAGGCATCGTAGCTATCTTATCCCATTTTAGATTATTCCTAATACCTAATAGTTTATCATGCGCTTTTTTATACATTGAATCTTTTGTTTCCATAACTATTAGATAAAAAAATCATTTATAAACCTTTTTATTCTGTAACCACTATTAAATAATAATAAAAAAAATAAAAAAAGACCCTCAAAGGGTCAAATTTAGAAACTTAATAATTCAATTTTTGTATCTGTGGTTGCGAAATTTCTAGCTACAATTGCTTTACATCCAAGATTCTCAGCTTCTTTGATAACTACTCTAGTTGCAGTTCCATCAATAATAATTGCTGCAGGTCTTTCTCTTGCACTTCTTAGTACAGAGCCTAAACCTTTAACAGAAACTTGTTTGAATTCTTTCAAAGAGCTATCAAGTAAAATTGCTTGTCCTTTTGCATTGCTTTTATCAGCAATTTCTTTAAGACTTTTTCTAGCATTATCATCTAAGTTAAAAGTTGCAGATTTATCTTCTTTTATCTCAAATCTGTTTCTACCTGCTGATTTCTGTTTGAAATAATACTCTGCAGATACTTTCTTTCTAAGATTCATAAGAATTTCTTTACCTGTTAATTCTTCAACTTCTTTTCCTTCAGGAGCAACAGCCACATATTTAACTTTTGCATTGTCAAACACGTTTTTAGCTATTAATCTTCCTCCTCTATCTCCATCAACAAACAAAGTAATATCTTTATCTTGACTTAATTCTTTTATAGCTTCAGGAAGTTTTGTTCCATCCATTCCTATAACATTATTAATTCCATTTTTCAATAAATTAACAACATCTGCTCTTCCTTCAACAACAATCAATTCTTTACCAGAAATATCTCCTGCAGGAAGTTTTTCTTTTCCATAAGCTTCTACACTTGAAGTTCTTGCAGCAACTTTAATTGCATTTGAGATTTCTCTAGAATCTGTTGCACCTTGAATACCTTGCATAAGCTTTTTAGCTCTCTCAATAATATAGTCTCTCTTACTTCCTCTAACATCCTCAATCTTCTCTATTTCTATCTGAGCATCACAAGGGCCTATTCTTTCAATAGTTTCAATAGATGCAGCTATTAAAGTTGTTTCAGACTGATCTAAAGCTGTAGGGATAAAGATTTTTCCAACAGTTCTTTTGTCCTTTCTTTCTAAATTAACTTCAATTCTACCTATTTTACCTTCTTTTTGAAGATCTCTCATTTCAAGGTCAGAACCAAGTAATCCTTCTGTTTGTCCAAATAAAGCTCCTATTACATCAGGTTTTTCTAATGCACCTTCTGCTAGGAATTCTGCATGAATCATGTATTTGATTGATACTGGGCTTACTTTAGCCATATTTTACTCCTTGTAAAATTGGATGTAAATTTCTTATTTACTCTAGCCATATTTTACTCCTTGTAAAATTGGATGTAAATTTCTTATTTACTCTAGCCATATTTTACTCCTAGTAAAATTGGGTGCAAATTTCATATTTTCTCTTGCCATTTAATTTTTTTTCTCCGTTTAATTTGTTGAAATCTAAAAGATTTCAATAGAAAAATACCAAGTCTTCATAGACTCTTCACCTTCGAATAAAGCATAACGCTAATAATAAAATTGAGTGTGATTTAATATTCTATAATTTTTCTTTCGTACTTTTCTACTAATATATCGAGTTTTGACGAGTTTTTAAGGTTTTCTATTGCTCTAGAATTCAGTTATTAGATCCAACAGGAGTTTCAAAAACTAAGGCATAATCTAAAAAATTACCTCCAATATGCCTATTTCTCATCAAATTAATCAACCCTTTTTCAGTAATATAGGCATTAAACACATTATTTTCTATTTTACCTGAACAATCAAATCCATCCCCATTTTTTAAAGAATCAGTATAATTAAGTATAAACATCTGCCCATTATATTTTTTAGATATTTCTTCAAGAGAACATTCAGCAATAATATCTCCTTTTTTTGCATGACCTATTGAAGAATTAATTTTAGTTCTTGAAAGCATTAAATGAACTTCATTCCCACTTTCTGGATAAATTTTCATAAACTATTCACAAAATTACTCTATATAAACATTATTAAACTAGAAACCAACAATTATTCTTTCTTCTTTGTAATTTCAGTACACATACCTGCTGCAACTGTTTGACCAGCATCTCTTACAGCAAATCTAGATGTAAATGGATTATCTTTTTGAGTTTCTAAAGCTAAGTTTCCTTGAGGCTTTATTCTAACTTTAGCAGTATCTCCGTTCTTTAAGAAATCAGGATTTTCCTTTATTGTTTCTCCTGTTCTTGGATCAATTTGAGCTATTAATTCTGTAAATTGACAAGGAACTTGAGCAGTATGTATGTGGAATACAGGTGTATATCCTTTTGCTAACACACTTGGATGATTAATAACAGTAATTGTAGCTACAAATTCTTCAACAATAGGTACAGGGTTAGCAGCTTCACAAATAATATCTCCTCTAGCAATATCTTTCTTTCCAACTCCTCTAATATTGATTCCTACATTATCTCCTGCAACAGCTTCTTTCATTTGTTCATGATGAGCTTCAATTGTTCTAACTTCTCCAGCAATTCCTTTTCCTGTTCTACCAGGTAATACTAAAACTTTTTGACCAACAGTCATAATTCCTGTTTCAATTTTTCCTACAGGAACAGTTCCAATACCTGTAATATCATAAACATCTTGACATGGCATTCTCATTGGAAGTTTTGTTGGTAATTCTGGAGCAGGGAATAAATCAAATTGCTCTAAAACTGTAGGACCTTTATACCAATCCATTTTTTCAGATTTTTTAGCAACATTATCTCCTTGTAAACCAGAGCAAGCAACAAATGTAGTTGTAGCAGCGTCTATTCCAACACCTGCAAGTAATTTACCCACATCTTCTTTAACTTCATTGAATTTTTCTTCTTTATAATCTACAGAATCCATTTTATTAACAGCAATACATAAGTTCTTTACACCCATTGTTCTTAATAACCATAAATGTTCTGTTGTTTGAGGTTGTACACCTGCAGGAGCAGCAATAACTAAGAAAGCTGAATCTGCTTGAGAAGCACCTGTAATCATATTTTTAACAAAGTCTCTGTGACCTGGTGCATCAATAATTGTAACTTCGAATTTTTGTGTAATAACTTTTTTATAAGCTAGATCAATTGTAACTCCTCTTTCTCTTTCTTCTTTAATTCTATCCATAACATATGCAAATTCAAAACCAGCTTTACCATGCTTTTCAGCTTCTTCTTTAAACTTCTTCATTTCTTGTTCAGACACAGCACCAGAATCATACATTAGTCTTCCAACTACTGTTGATTTTCCAGCATCAACATGTCCAACAAATACAACATTCATGTTTGGTTTTTCTCTTGCCATTTTTTGTTATTTTAAATATTAAATTTAAGTGTTCTTTTAAAAAAAAGTTTGTTTATAAACTTTTTGTTTGGGTCTATTGATTCTCACTCAACCCTTTACGTAAAATTTTTTATTTTATGTCTATGGTCTACTGGTTTTCAGATAGACCTTTTCTCTCTCTGATCTTCTTAATAATTTCAGCTTGAATACTTGCAGGAATCTTTTCAAATTGCTGCTCTGCTAAAGATGAACTTCCTCTTCCCTCTGTTGCAGATCTTAAATCATTTGACCACCCAATCATTTCAGCCACAGGTAGTTTTGCTTTTACTTCTGCATTTGTTCCTTCCTGTGTAACATTAATCATTTGTCCTCTTTTACCACCAATCAATTTTGTAATTGCTCCAAGGAACTTATCAGGCATTTCAATAACATGAACTTGTAAAGGTTCTAATAAAGTTGGACTAGCTTTTTTCATAGCTTCTTTAACAGCGTCCCTAACAGCAGGATAAACTTGGGCAGGTCCTCTGTGAATAGCATCTTCGTGAAGTTTAATATCTACTAAAGATAATTTTAATTTCATACAAGGTTCTCTTGCCAAAGGACCTTCTCTCATAACCATTTCAAATGCATCTAAAATCATTTCAATAACTTCTTGAATATGAACTTCTCCTCTTGTTTCATCCATGAAAACATTTCCTTCATAAATATCTTTAATATTTCTAATGTCGTCGCTATCCCATCCAAGTTCTGTTAATATTTTTGCAACTTCCAAATCTTTTTTCTTCATTCTTTTTTCAGGAAGAACACCTTCTCTAATTGCTTGATAAATATTTTCTTCCAAAGGTTCAACTCTGATATAAAAACTATTATGTTTATTTGGGCTTCTTCCTTCCATAGCATCTGAATTTCCACTTACAGTTTCTCTATACACAATTATAGGTGCAGAAGTTTTAACAGGTAAACCCTTTTCAGATTTAATTCTATTTTCAATAATTTCCAAATGTAATTCTCCCATACCAGACATTAAACTTTCTCCTGTTTGTTCATTAATAGAAATTTTAATAGAAGGATCTTCTTTTCCAATTTGTTTCAATATTTCTACTAATTTAGGTAAGTCTGCAGATTTAGTAGCTTCAATAGATTTTGTAACAACAGGATCAAATAAATGAGTTATAGCTTCAAAAGGTTCTATAACACTCTTACTAACAGTTTCACCTGCAAATACATCTTTTAATCCAACAACACCAACAATATTCCCAGCACTAACTTCATCCACAATAACTCTTTGAGCACCTTTATAGACAGAAACTTGCTGAACTCTTACAGTTCTTTTTGCTTGGGCCATATAAACTTCATCACCTTGTTTAATTGTTCCTGAAAATAATCTTCCAGCAGCAACTTCTCCAGCATGTTTATCGACAACAATTTTAATAGGAACAAATGCAACTTCTCCTTTAGGATCACAATTAATTATTGATTTACCAACTTCAGATTCCATATCTCCATGCCATATTTTTGGAATTCTATATTTCTGAGCTTCAACAGGATTAGGGTGGTGGTTAACACTCATTTCTAAAACAACCGTATGTAAAGGAGCTTTTTTAGCAAGAGCTTTATGATTATCATTTTCATATGCATCTATAACATCTTTGAAAGTTATTCCATGTTTTTTCATATATGGGAAACTTAAAGCCCAATTATGAAATGCAGATCCAAATGCAACAGTTCCTTCACCAACACCGACTTTCCATTTTTCTTTGTAACCTTCAGGGGCAATATTTTCAATTAATTCATTAACATGATCTATAATAGAAATAAACTTTTTTTCCATTTCTTCAGGTGTTAATTTAACTTCCTTAATCAATCTATCAACTTTATTGATAAATAAGGCAGGCTTAACTAATTCTTTTAGAGATTGTCTAACAACTGTCTCTGTTTGGGGCATCACACCTTCAACAGCACATGATAATATAATAGAACCATCAACAGCTCTCATAGCTCTTGTAACATCTCCTCCAAAATCAACATGTCCAGGAGTATCTATTAAATTGATTAAATAATCTTCACCATCAATATTATGAATCATAGAAACAGAAGCAGAATCAATAGTAATACCACGAGAAGATTCATCATCATGAAAATCAAGAGCTCGTTGTTTACCAGCTGTTTCTTCAGAAAGCATACCAGCTCCTGCAAGTAAGTTATCAGAGAAAGTCGTCTTACCATGATCAATATGAGCAGCTATAGCAATATTCCTAATATGATCTTGTTCTTTCATTAATGATTGAATATCTGTTTTTGCCATGTTTTTATAACTCTAAATATGTCTAGAGAATAATTAATCATGTTAAAATTGGTTTTTAAAACTTATGTTTAAAACAAAAATCTCAAGCACACAAATTTTTATAAATAAGTTTTTGATATTTTAAATATGAAATCTTATGATGTAATTGGAGCTTTTTTTCAAAAATATTATTCTGGGAAACCCTTTGGTTCTGTTGAAGGTTTTGAAGGAATTTTAAATATTAATGAGGATAAGACTATTGTAGCTAAGTTTTCAGATCGTTTTGGTAATTCCAATGTTTATGGAGAAGTAGGCCCTAAAGGAACTATGGGTCTTAGAAAGCATTATTTTGAGAACTCAGGAAAAGAATCAAAATATGTTATTTTTGATTACTTATTTAGAGATATAGGCCCTTTTCATTTTGGTAGGTTTGTTGACCATGAATTTGAAGATGGTACAAGAGGACAAGCATTTTTACGTTTGATTTCTAGAGGAGATATAAAAATCCCTTTAGATCCAAAAAAAAATCTTGATCCTATGTTTGAAAAAGCATCTTTTGAATATCTTAAATCTAAAGAAGAGCTTAGAATTATTGTGGATAAAACTAAAAAAATTTATCAAAGAATTGAAAAAGGTTTAGAAAATAGTTTTGAAGAGATAGATAATTTAGCAAGAGAATTAATTGAAAAAGCATAAAACAAATCCAATCTAAAAAATAGGAGCATTTCTTTGCTCTAAAATTTCATGATCTGTTCTTTCGTGAATATCCATATATTTATATTTTCTATTTTCTAATTTAGAAATATAACAAGAAGGAAGATGTCTAAGCACAAAATACTTTTCTTTAACTTTATTTATAACAGGTTTAAGAGAAACTAATCCAATAGCTGCTAAAAGTTCTAATGAAAATTTAGCACATTCAATACCTTTCATTATTTGATTTTTCATAAATTTTGAAGATATTATGTATTTATAAGAATTATCAATCTTTAATCTATATTTTTAACGAGCAGAATCAGCTTGCTTTTCACTTTCATTTCTTTTTCTAAAAGAAAAACTATCTCCATTACTATCTGAAGCCATTATAATTTCATCTGCAAGACCTTGAGCAATTGTTTTCTTTTTTCCGAAGGCTTTATCAGAAGAACCTTGAACAATCCATCTAATTGCTAAGTTAATTCTTCTTAGAGGAGCAACATCAACAGCTTGAGGATATTTAGCTCCACCATATTCGATTAATGTAACTTCTTCTCTTGGAGCAACATTTTCAATAGCTTGAATTAAAACTTCAACAGGATTTTTCTTAGTTTTCTTTTCAATTAATTCAAAAGCATTTAAAATAATTTTAGCATTTTTTGAATATTTACCTGTACAGTGTCCAAGAATTATTCTATGTTTCTTTCCTCTATGGCCTGCAACAGCAAGTCTATTAATCATTCTTTCAACAACATTTACTTTTGCTTGTCCATATTTTTGATTATTTCTTCCAAAACTTTTTAAGATTAGTTTAGCATCTAAATTAATAACAGCCTGTAATCCAGGATCTTTAACTTTAATTTCACTAATATCATATAAGTCAAATATTTTGAACTTTGGTAATTGTATATTTTCTGTTGCCATTTTAATTTAATTTACCTAATAAACTTGATTTTACTTCAGTAATTGGAGTACCTTCAAGATATTTTTTATTGTTTTTATTTATAATGGGCATCTTAACATGATCAGAATGTATTGAAACTAAAAGTCCAGAATCTGGGCATCTAAAACTTGCAGAATCTTGATCATTTGAAATTTCTTCTAAACCTAATTCATTCTTTAAAAGAGAATATATAATTTTGTAATATGGATCTCCCTTAATATCAATTTTTTCATAATGCTTTCCTTCTTTAACTATCATCTTCTCCCCTTCTCAATCTTTCCACTAACCAATCTTGGCAATGGTTGATCATTTACTTTAATTACTTTAAATCTAACACCAGGAATATCTCCCATACTTCTTCCCTGTTTTCCACCTATTCTTTCAATCATAACTTCATCATGTTCATCAATAAATCTTTGAGCCAAGTTCCCAGGAATAAATGCTGTAACTTGTTTAGCATTTTTTGTAAGCTGAACTCTGCAACATTTTCTCATAGCAGAATTTGGTTGTTTAGCTTCTTTTTGAACTTTTTGAAGAACAATTCCTTTAGCTTGATTAGCACCTTCCAATGGATCTGATTTAGCATAAAGGCCCAAAGTTCTAACTTTATAAGCTCTAGATTTCCATCTAAATTTCTTTCTATTTTTCAGACTTTTATATGCGCTTTTTAATCCCATGTTAAATATGATTATCTACTCCAATAGATAATTATTGTTACTAAAATTAGTTTTTAAAGTTGTTGGTGAATAGGTTTAAATAGTATAATGGCTAAAAATATTTATGGATAAGGCAACATACAAGAGTTTAGGGATAGTTTCAATATTAATCTCAATAGCAATGTTTTTTATAATCTCAGCAAATAAAAATTGGTTTATGGTTGTAGTGATTTTAGCTATTTTAATACTAGGAATTTTATTTTTATTTTTCGGAAGTGGAAAATTCCAGATGAATAAATTAAGTAATTTTTCTGCAAATCTTTTTACAATAGGATTATTGATAGGAGTTATAGGGCCATTTTTAATTAGATCAGCAATAGTTCCATATATAGGTTATGCTGTTATATTAATTTCTCTTCTTTTAATAATTATTTCTATTTTTAAATCACAATAATTTTAGATGACTTTAAGTAATTTTTATTTTTTATAACAAAGAATTACATCATTCCAATAGGATCTTCTGAAAGAGCAAAATCAAAACCTTTTCCAAAGCATTTTTTTCTTAAACCATTTAACTTATCTAATCCTTTCGGACCAAATTCAGATAAATCCTTTGGATAATCTTTAGGAAGTAAATCATTTTTATAAAAAAATTCATTAGTTGATGTAGATTGAATACTAAAAATTCCACTATTTACACCTAAAAAATTCAACGTTTCTCCACGATTTCCATTTTTTAGAGATAGATAATATGGAAACATATAGGAAGTTATTACCCCTTTAAAACTAGAGGGTTCCCCTTCATAATTATAATCAATTATTTCAACTTCTTTTTTAGATGCAACCCCTTTATCTAAATTTTGTTCTCCTATTACTTTCTCTCCCATATATTTTAATTGTAAAAATATTATATAAGGTTATATGTCTTTAATTATACATATAGATTAAATAATTCTAAAACCTTTACTAAAATAATCTGCGATTATTTTTTGCATCTCTAATAATCTTCTTTTATTTCTACCAATTAGAGCTGCTTTACTTTCAGAACCAGCTGTTAACACAATATCATCTCCAATAACTTCAATTTCTTTAAATTTAACAGGTGCAACAATTCTTTCAACAAATATTTTCAAGTCTTCAATCCCTTTTGGCAATGGAACAACTTTAACTCTTGTTTTTAGAATACCATGAATTTTTCTCAAGTTTTCACTATCTCTTCCAATAGCTTGAAGAAGAAAGGGTTTAGGAACACCAAATATCAAAGTATCATTATATTTAAAAGAAAATCGAGTTTGAATTCTTGTTATTTTTTCAAATAGATTCAAATGTCTAATATCTTGCATACTTATTGTTTTTGCCATGTAATAAAATCCCTCTAAAAGAATAGAGAATAATTAATCATATATGAATTGGTTTTTAAAACCTTTTATTGTGTAGAAAAGAATTCTTTAATTTTTAATTGAAACACTAAACATATCTTCTCTATAAACATCACCAATATTTTTAGGATTCCAAAATCCAATAAAATTGCCACTACGGAATAGACTTGCCCCACATACTATAGGGGTTTTCTTGACTATTTCAGAAGATTTTCCAAGAATATATTTTTTCATAAATGTAAGATCATATTTAGATAGATTTCCTACTACTTTTGAAAGACCATGTTCGTCATTTAGTAAACCTGTAAAATTACCATCACTTCCTAAACTTACATTCATACGAAATTTTCCAAAAGCCATATGGTCTGCTTCTTCATCAGAAAAATTATTTTTTCCATACCAGTTGCCATAAAATCTTATTCTTTTCTTTAATTCTTTATTAGTATCCATTTTAAAAAAAATAATATATCTTTTATAAAGATATCTTCTAGATCTTTTCTCACTTCTTAACTTCAACAACTTTCTTATCTTTTTCTTTCTTTACCAAAGGACCAATAACCTTAACCATTAACCCTGGTAATCCTGTTCCAATTGGCACTGGTTGATTTAGAATTATATTTTCAATAACACTTGATAAATAATCTTTGTTTCCCTTGATTGTCGCATTTACAAATTGTTTTGTTGGTGTTTCAAATGTTGCTCTTGCAAGTATAGATGATTTCTGAGCAATGATTCCCATCCTTGTAACACCTTTAACTTCTCCACTATTTGTCATTGCATCTGAAATAAGTTCAAGATGTCTATAATCAATATCTATTCCCTGTCTATCTAAAACATCGTTTATTTCATTAATAATTAATTGTCTAGCAGCTTCAATTCCAAAGGTAGCTGCAACTTCATATAAATCATTTGAAATTATTTTATCTTGATTAACTTCTTTTAATTCTAATATTTTCTTTAAATTTGTTCCTAAAGTATTAACAACATAATCTCTTTCTTTTTTAACAATTAAAATTTGTTTAACATTTTTAATACCTGAAATTATTGTTTTCTTTAATTTTTCTTTTAATTTATAAATTTCTTTAAATGTAAATTCTTCAGCATCTAAAACAATTGTATTTGACATTTCTTTAGCTTTAAATCCTAAATCATTCATTTTATCCACAATTGTTTTAAGTGTCATATGAACTTGTCTTAAACCTTCTCTATCTATTTTAATTGTAATTTTTTTAGTACTAAAATCAAGATCAATTTCAGAAGAAATATCTTTTATTGTAACTTCTTTAATTTTTTCTGCAAAAATCTTAGAATCTTTTTCATTATTATATTCTTTATTCAAATAAATTTCCATTCTTGGAGAAGAAGGTTTTTTACGAGCATCAAATATTTCAATTAATCTTGGTAAACCCTGTGTAACTTGCATTTCAGCAACACCTGCCATATGGAAAGTGTTTAAAACCATCTGTGTTGAAGATTCTCCGAAAGATTGAGCAGTTATAATTCCAATAGCTTCCCCAGAATCTAATTTTCTTCCTTTTTCAAGATGTAATCTTGAAATATCTTCCCCATCTTCCCCATACTTAAATTGAATAATTGTATTATTACTATCTCTAATTGTTCCATCATATTCTTTTCTTAAATCTTGTAAGGCATTTGCTAATCTTCTATATAAATAACCAGATTTAGGTGTTCTCAAAGCAGTGTCCATAAGTGAATCTCTACCTGTTATAGACTGAAAAAAGAATTCATCTGGTTTAAGTCCTTTAATAAGAGGACTGTAAATAAATCCTCTTGATCTTGGAGATAAATCTCCTTTTTTGAAAAATGATAATGTTCTATTTGTATATCCAATATCAACTCTTCCACCTGCAAAAGCCTGTTGACCAACACAAGAAGCCATCTGAGTAATATTCAAAATATTTCCACCACCACCAGATTTAATCATATGTGCAACAGGATTTGTTTCAGGAAATTCTTTTTTAACAATCTCCCCAATCTTTGTTCTAACTTCATTTAAAGTTTGAAGTATTTGAATTTCTCTTGATTCTTCTTTTGTTTTACCAGGTATAACTTCCAATTTTCCAGCATTATATAATTCAATAGTTTCTTGAGTTTTTTTCTCAGCTTTCTTAATAATGTCATATCCTTGATTAAGAACTTTTTGATCTAAATCTAGATCTTCAAGTGAAATTGTAATTCCTCTATCTGTTAAATAATTTTTACCAATATTAAATGCATTTTTAATTGTTTCAAAAGTTTTTTCTCTTCCAACAGCAGAATCTAATTCTTTAATTAAATCTCCATCTTCTTCACCAAATGATGTTTTATCAATTATTCCGTCGATAATTTCTCCATTTTTGATATTAATTGAATTATTTTTAAAATCTATTTTAGGTAATAATTTTGAGAAAAGTTCTTTTCCAGAAATTGTTTTTTTCACAACAGGATCATAGATTCCAGATTGATATAAAATTTGATTTGCATATGCTTTTGGAAATTCTTCTAAACCAAATAAATAATTACCAGTAATAGCATCTCCAACACAACCAATTAAATTAGTATTATTTTTAGGAGAAATCAAATTATTTTTAACATCTAATAATATTTGAGCTTCTGCTCTTGCTTCTTCTGTTTGTGGAGAGTGTATATTCATTTCATCCCCATCAAAATCAGCATTATAAGGAGCAGCTGCTGCTGGATGTAATCTAAATGTTCTTCCAGGGAAAATTCTTGCATAGTGTGCCATTAAGCTTCCCCTATGTAAACTTGGGTGTCTATTAAATAATACAATGTCCCCATCTTGTAAATGTCTTTCAACTTTGTAACCCGGTGTTAACTCATTCATTATTTCTTCTTTTAATTCTTCTGTTATTTTTTTTCTTTTTTGATCAGGCCTTATAACATAATTTGCACCAGGATATTCTTGTCCATTTTTTATCAATTTTTGTAATTTCTCAAGATTTAAATCTGTAACAGTTTCAGAAAATGTAACTGTTTTAGCAATTTCATACGGAATTCCAACTTCATTAATTTTCATAGATGGATCAGGAGAAATAACAGTTCTACCAGAATAATTAACTCTTTTACCAGCTAAATTCTTTCTAATTCTTCCTTCTTTTCCTTTAATTCTTTCTTCAATTGTTTTTAATGGTTGACCACTTCTATGTCTTGCAGGAGGTATTCTTGCAACAGTATTGTCAAAGAATGTTGTGATATGGAATTGTAATAAATCCCATAAATCTTCTATAATAACTTCAGGAGCACCTGCATTTAAATTTTCCCAAAGTCTTTGATTAGCTCTTATAATATCTGAAAGTTTATGTGTTAAATCATCTTCACTTCTTTCACCAGATTCTAAAATAATACTTGGTCTAACAGTTACAGGTGGAACTAATAATGAAGTTAATATTCCCCATTCAGGTCTACAATTACCAGGATTAACCCCAATCTTTTCTAATTCATTATCCTCAATATTACTTAATATTTCTCTAACTTCTGTTGGGAAAATTCTTTTTCTTCCTTTGTAGAATGAAGTTGGCTTATCGAGCTTAACTTTTTCATGAGGAAGTTCACAATGAGGACATTTCTTTGCATCTTTAGCTTTTTTAGCTCTTTGACTTGGTGAATATTTTTCCAAATGTTTATCATCTAACATTAATTTTCCACATGAATGACAGAAAGATCTTAATCCTAATTCTATCAATGGAACATATTTTAAATGAACAACAGATCTAGCTAAATCAATACTTCCTGAGTGACCTAAACATTCTTTTATTCTTCCACCACATGTTCTACATCTAACACCAGGATCAATTGCACCTAATCTTAAATCCATTAAACCACCATCAACAGGATATCCATCTATATCATATAATTCAGGTGTAACTATCTTTGCAACAGATAATTTCTTAATCTTTTGTGGATTAAGAAGTGCAAATTTTATTGCTCTAATTTTTTTTCTTATTGGTTTATCGTTCATTTTGTTTTTTTGCTTGTTTTTATTTCTCCCTTCTTAAAGGGAGGTTGTTTCTTTTACTTCTCCTTTCTTAAAAAGGGAAGGTTAAGCTAAGGAAACCGCAGATGTCCTAGCTATTGTTGGTATTTATTTTGTAAATCAAAGGTAGTATGGATGTGCATTCCTTGCATTTCTTCGATTAGTAATTTGAAAGCATATGAAACTTCAACATTTTCAACATCCTCGCTACTACATAAAGGACATTCAACTTTATCATTTATAGTATCATCAATTGCCACAGCTCCACATTGTGAACAAATTGGTAATATAACTTTATCAGAATCATATCTTTCTTTTAATAATAAAGAAGCTCCATGAGCAACTAAAGCTTGCTGTTCCATTTCTCCTAATCTTAATGCTCCTCCTCTAGATCTTCCTTCAATAGGTTGTCTTGTTAATAATGCAACTTTACCAGATGCTCTACCATGTAATTTGTTTGCAACCATATATTTAAGTTTAAGATAATATAAGTTTCCAACAAAAATCCTTGCAGTCATTCTTTCACCTGTAACACCATTATACATAACTTCTTTTCCATCATATCTAAATCCAAGTTCTTTCATTTGACTTTCTAAATCTTGTTTGCTTACACTTGAGAAAGAAGTACCATCAATAATTTCTCCTTTTAATGCACCAACCTTACCTGCTAATAATTCTAATAAATATCCTACTGTCATACGACTTGGAAGTCCGTGAGGATTGAAAATAACATCAGGTCTAACACCACTTGCTGTAAATGGAATATCTTGTTCAGGAACAATTGCCCCTATAACACCTTTCTGACCATGTGAAGTTGCGAATTTATCACCTAATTCAGGAACTCTTTGATCTCTTGTTTTAACTTGAACAGATTTATTACCTTCATTATCTTCTGTAACTAAAACCATATCAACAGTTCCTTTTTCTTCCTGTCTCATTGTAATGCTAGATTCTTTATTTGTTCTAATAGCAATATCTCTAGCTTCTGATAAGAATTTTGGAGGAGATATTTTTCCGATTAAAACTTCTCCTTCTCCAACTTCTGCTTCAGGATAAGTAATTCCATCTTTTTCTAATAATTTGTAACTTTCTTCTGTTTTATATCCAGAAGTATCTTTATCAGGAATAGCGATTTCATCTCTTAATCCACCTGCATAATTCATTTCAACAGCAGAATAAGGTCTAAAGTAGAAACTTCTTCCAACACCTCTATCAACACTTCCTTTGTTAAATACTAAAGCATCTTCCATATTATATCCTTTGTAAGACATAATAGCTACAACTAAATTTTGACCTGCAGGATATGTTCTTAATGTATCATAAACAAAACTTCTTACAAGAGGTTTTTGAGGATATTGTAAAATACTCACATCTGTATCTAATCTTGATAAATAATTACCAGCATATATTCCTAATGCCTGTTTCTGAGTTTTACTTCCTCTATTTAATCTTGAACTCTGATCATGATTTCCATATGGAACCAAGCTTGTAACAACTCCAAATAAACTAATATAATCTATTTCTAAATGAGTATGTTCATTTGTTATTTCTTCTTCTGTTAAAGCTACTAAGGCATTTTCTTCTTCAGATGCATCAAGATATTCTATAATTCCTTTGTCAACCAAATCATTCCATTGTAATTCATTTTGTTCTAATTGAATTAAATGTTCATTTTTTAATTTAGAAACATTATTTTCTACAATTATTAAAGGTCTTAAAACTCTTCCAGCTTCGATAGAAATGAAAACAATTTGGAAACCTTCATCATTTCTAACATTTAACTGATTTGGTAATTCTCCATTTCTTCTTTTTTCTCTAATTTTCTTTACAAATTCATTTGGATTTGTAACAGAACCAATAAACATTCCATTGAAAAATACTTCTTGTCCTTCTGTTCCTTCTTTTTCCAATCCCATTTCATCTAAATCCTTTAAAAATTTAGGTTCATCTAAATTAACTTTTGTTGAAACCCTGCTTAATATTGCTAAATTTTTTCTTAAACCAATTTCAGTTCCTTCAGGTGTTTCAATTGGACAGAATCTCCCATAATGTGTTGGGTGTAATGTTCTTGCCTTTGTATTTTCTTGATCACTTGACAACATACTTGAAACTCTCTGTAATTGAGAAATTGTAGCTAAATAATTTGTCTTATCCATGTTTTGAGTTATTCCACTTCTTTCACCTGTCCAACTTCCTGTAGCAATAGCAGATTCAACTCTATGAGAAAATAATGTAGACTTAGCAATTATTTTAATAGAAAAGAATTTTCTTCTTTTCACAGATTTTTGTAAAGAATACTGAATATCTCTAATTAAGATACCTAAATTAACTCTGAACAAAGTTGCTAATAAATCACCTGAAAGTCTAATCCTCTTATTTGCATAATGATCTTTATCTGTTCTTAGTTTTGGATTTTCCTTTGAATTTAAAAATTGTTTAATCAATTTACATAATGTAATAGCTTTCTTTATACTGTCTTCTTTTTTAACTCCAATATGTGGAAATAAATATGAATTTATTCTTTGTTTAACCCTGTCTAAAATTTCTTTTTTAGTTCCTTGTAAATTTGTCTTTTCAGCAATATACATCATAGCATCTTCTTTTGTAGCTAAATCTACAAATTCATATAAATTAACAATAACACTATCTGTTTCTTTTCCAATATATTTAGCAATATCAGCTTCTTTTGTTAATCCTAAAGCTTTAAGCACAACAACTACAGGGAGATTTTTAAATCTAGAAAAACCAACTTCAATAATTCCTTCTTTATTTTCTGTAATTGTTACAGGAATTCTATATGTTCCTTTTAATGAGAACATTTTCAATAATAATTCTCCTTTATTATTTGTCTCAACAAAAGATTGGTTTTCAGCTAGATCTTCAGCCATAACCATAACTCTCTCATTTCCTTTAATAATAAAATATCCACCTGGATCTAAATGATCTACTTGGTTTTGGATTAATTCATCTTTAGTTAGACCATGTGTATTACAATATTTACTCTTAATCATAATAGGTATTTTTCCAATTTCAACAATTTCAGAATCTACTTGATCATCTTTTCTAACTGTTAATTCTAAACTAACAGGTGCAGAATATGTTAAATGTCTAAGTCTAGCATCAGAAGGCATAATAGGTGAAGTACTTCCATCAGCTTCAATAACTTGAGGTTTCCCAACTTTTATGTTTCCAAGCTTTATTTCAAAATCTTCATTGTTAATTGTTTCAGAAATTTCAGTTACAATTTCTTGCATTCTTTGATCTATGAAGTTGTTAAAAGAAGTTATATTAGATTCTACAAGTGAATGTTTTTCAAGATATTTTTTTACAACAAGATGATTTTCCATTTGATTATACAACCACCCTATAGTAAATATTTAATTTGTCTTTCAACTTTCTCTCCACTTTTATCACATCACCGACGACAATATCCTCTTGAAGAGAAGGATCAGAAGAAAGAATCTTTGGAAGTTGAGCCTTAGAAATATTAAACTTTTGAAGTAACTCTGCAATATCTTTTTCACTTAATTTAGAATGTTTGGGTTGTAAAATGTGCATTTTGAGGTGGTGATAAGCATCAAGATAATTGCAAAAGCCAAGCCCGATTGTGACTATTTTAATATGACTTTAACAACTTCTTAATAATAAAAGATACAGATTTTTGGTTTATAAAGGTTTTTGTTTTTGAGAGGGGATGAGGAAAGTAGGGATAATTAGAAAATAAGATTTAAATTAAAAAAGCTCATAGTCATTTGTAAAGAGTAACATTTAAATATATCCTTCCATTATAAAAAATATGCTTTTTTCAAGGAAAGATACAGAAATAATGAATCTTGCTCTTAATGAAGCAAGAGAAGCAGGTAAGCAAGGAAATTTTCCAATTGGAAGTGTTTTAACAATAAATCAAGATATTATTGGAGTTGGAAGAAATCAACTTTATACAAATGGGGATTGGAATTCTCATGCAGAAAATACATTAATAGAAAAATATTCTAAATTAATTCTCAAAGAAAAAAAGAAAGAATCCTCAATTGAACTATATACCACCCTTGAACCTTGTTTTATGTGTTTTGGAACCTCTCTTTTACATAGAATTCCAAAAATTACTTTTGGTTGTCCAGATCCATATGGGGGTGTTGCAAGCTTAGATAAGAAACATTTTCCAATTTTTTATAGAGATAGATGGCCTGAGATTAGGAAAGGTCTCTTAGCAAAAGAATCTTATGATTTATTGCTTTCTTTTTTTGCTAGTAAAAATACTCCTGTATTTAAGGAAATGTTTAATACCTATAAAAACTTAATATTATAATGGTAAAAATAGATTTACATATGCATTCAAACCATTCTGACGGAGAATTCCCTCCAAAGGAATTAGTAGATATTGTGGCAAAAAAGAAAATTTCTGTAATGGCAATAACAGATCATGATAGAGCTACTTCAAATAAAGAAGCAGGAGATTATGCAAAAGAAAAAGGAATAGAATATATTAACGGAATTGAAATTACAGCGACTCCTCCAAAAGGAGTGAGAGAACTTCATATTGTAGGATTATTTATAAATTCTGAAAATGAAGAAATAAAAAATATTTCAGGAAGACATAAAAAATATGCTATTGAAACTGCAAAAAATATAATTGAAAAATTAAATGATTTAGAATATGATATTTCTTTTGAAGAATTATTAAAAGAAACAGAAGGAAAACATTTTGGAAGACCTTTTATGGCAAAAATTTTAATGAGAAAATATCCTGATAAATTTCAAGAAAGAAGCCAAGTCTTTAATGAACTTTTAGGAAAAAATGGAAAAGCTTTTGTTTTACCAAGAGGAACAGAATTAAGAGAAGCAATAAATATTATTCATAATGCTGGGGGAATCGCAATTGTAGCTCACCCATGGTATTTAGGAGAGAAAATGTTAGATATTCTAGAACAATTCGTATCTCTTGGAGGGGATGGAATAGAATTAGATTACACTCCAAAAGAATCTATTCCTAATAATACAAAAGAAATATTAGAAGATTTTACAAAAAAACATAATTTAATTATTTCTGGGGGAACAGATTTTCATAGAATTAAAGAAGGAAAAAAAGAAATTGGTGATAGGGGAATTTCTAAAGAAGAATTTCTCAAATTAAAAGAATATCATCAAAAAAATGCAAAGACCTGATTGGATAGGATTAAGAGAAAGAGATAATTTTTTTTATACTAAAGGAGCAATCCCAATATATGATCCAGAGAGTAATAATAGTATTATAATATCTAATTCAAAAAAAGGATTTCTTCAGACTACAAGTAATCACGCATTAATAAAAGACAAAGATAAATCTTATTTAATACCTATTACAGAAATAGATGAAATTCTAAATATTTCTTCCAAAATATTAAAAGGTAAAAGAATTTTCTATAAAAAACCATATTCTATTAAAGAAAGAGAAAATTTAGAAAGGTTAAGTCAAGAAGAAATCATACAAGGATGTCGTGAAAATTATGATCTAAAAATTAAAAATATATCTCAGATAACAAATGGAAAGGGAAAAAATAGAATCTATAAAATTATTTCCAAAGAGAATGAAGAATTTATATTAAAATATCGGGGAAAGAATCCAGATTTATTTGAAGCCCAATCTATCTTATTAAAAGATAATATCTATTTTCCAAAGATCATAAACACAAAAAATTCTGAACAATATATGCGGTTTAATCAAAATGTTTATGCTATTGAGGAATTTGTAAAAGGCCAAGAAAATCCCTTAGATAAAGAAAAATATTTTGAATTTTTAGGAAAAACTTTAGCGTTAATGCATAATGAAATTAGTTCAAAAGTAAGCAAAAATAAAAATCTTGAAGAGGCTCTAGCTAAAGAAGGAAATTCTGTAAGTGAGAGTAATCTAATCTCAATCCAAATAGATTTGATGAATACTTATGATAATCAATTTTTATTAAATGAAATGAAATCTTTTTACAAAAATTTAAGTGAAAGATTAAAACCCTTACCTAACCAAATTATTCATGGAGATATAAATAGATCAAACTTAATTTGGACCAAAAATAATGCAAAAATAATTGATTCTGAAACTATGGGATTTTCCAAAAGAATAAGAGAATTTATTCCAGCTCTTTTACTTAAAGGAAATTTTCAGTATCCAGCCTTTGTTCAAAACTCTGCAAGAGAATTATCAAAATATTACAATTTTAGTTCAAACAATCAATTAACAGAGGCCGAACATCTTATACTTCCTGATTTATTGAAATTTTCATTGTTAAAATTATATACTGTTTATAATATTAGAAGAAACAAGGAATCTAGCAAATTTAAAAAACAAGTTATTGACAGTCTAGATATACTTGGGGGTGAGTTTTATGTTTACTAAAATTAAATTTGATATTGATTATCCTTTAGATATTTTTCATCCTACAAAAGAAATAAATTTTAAAGATAAAAATGAAAGAAGTAAACTTTTTGAAAGAAACATTTATTATAATTTATTTGGTAAAAAAAGAAACAAACTTTTAGAAAATAAGCATCATCTTTTTTTTGAACTAGGAGAAAAGGTTTTAGATTACATGGGAGATAATTATTCTACACTTCAAGTTCTAAATCTTTCATTATTTGGATCTTCCACAGTTTTAGAAAATCCTGGAGATTATGATTTTTTAGCAATTACTAATGGAAATATTTTTGATCTTAAGGAACCTATTTTAAATCTAAAAGGAAAAAAAATACAAGGAGGAATTTCCATAAAAGGAATTGATAATTATCTTAGAGGATTTAAAAAACCAGATAATAGTATTAAAAGCAATAGACTAGAAGAAATAATTGATAGGACTGCAATTTCTTTATTTAGAAGACATATTCCTATCTTTGGAAAAGATTTCCTAAATAATGAAAAAGAATTTTTAAGTAATGCCTATGCACAGGTTTCAGATTTAATAAATAATTCTTATGAATTATTTTATTTAAAACAAGAAGATTATTTTATCCCAGAAGAAAAAAGAGCGAAGAAGATGTTAACTAGATGCTATGAAGCAACATCCTATATGGGAGCAGTTAGTTCAGATAAAAGAATTCAAGAGATGAGAGAAGAAATTTATCTTGCTTTGAAAGATAAATTAGATATAAACAAGAGTAAAGAAATTTTTGAAAGATTTGGATTGCTTTACGAGGAAAAAGTTTCTAAATTAAAGAATAAAAACTAGTTTTTAACCAACCCTCTCACAAAAGTTTCTCAACTTCACTTAAGACCTTTTCATATATTTTTTCATGTCCTTGTGTATTAGGGTGCAATCCATCTTCAAAGTCAGCTGATTTTAAAAGACCATCCATTGAGACATAACGTACTTTTTCATCTAAACATATTTTTTTTATTATCTCATCATTGGCTTCTAAATATTTATTTTGCATTGATTGGTTAGGGTCCCATATTAACGGATTTGTAGCAGATTCGTCTACTCTTTTAAGCCCTAAAAATATTATTTTTTTAGTATAGTTTTGTGCAATTTTAACTAATTCAGATACATTTTTTCTTACTTCTTCTGGTTTGACTAAAACTCCGTTTAATTGCTTTACATACAGTGCATCATTTCCTCCTATTGAAAATATTATTATATCAGGTCTACTGGCAGCACATTCGATTTCACATCTTTTCAATAAATCTTTTGTCGTTGCCCCAGATATACTAAAATTATATGTTAGATGAAATTGTCTAGGCATTTTCTTTACTTGTTTTCTTGAGTCTAATTCTCTTTTTAATCTATCAACCCATCCTCCTTGAGAATCCCAAGCACCATATGCAATACTATCACCGAATACAGTTATCTTTGTCATTTTAATTTTAAGAAATATGTTTATTTATATTTTTTCTTTTCGCTCGTTCATAAGCTGAAGATATAAATCTTCAATTTTTTTATTAAACCACTCACGTCCACATTTTTCATTATCTTTTTGAAATTGTTTTATTTTTTTATAAAATTCTGATGGTGTTTTTTTAGTAAGTTTTCTAATCTTCTCAAAACCTTGTTCACTTGCTATCCACATAAAATCAAAATTATTAAAAATTCTTAAAATCGGTTCATCTTTAAAAGAATCACCAAAAGCCCAATTATCATGTTTTAAGATTAATCTTTTGATTTCCTTGATTTTTTCTTTTGGATATTTTAACTCTTCAAGAATATGTTCTGCAATTTTAGCACCTTCTTCTGAATGAAGTTTTCTAATATCTAAATCATAAGGATTTGCCCCTTTTGGAACTTTTGAATACCCAACATCATGCAGGATAACAACAGGAATTAATAGCTCATAATCTACATCTGATTCACTAATATATTTGGTAATAATTTCAAATAACCAGTGAACATGTTCTATATCTCCCTCTCTACCTTTCTTATAAAATGGAATGGCTTTATTCAGAATTTCTTGATATATCTTTTCCATTATCTCTTAACAAGATTTCAGGTTTTATATTTTCCCCTTCCTCAACCTCAACTCACCCTTCCTAGCCTCAATCACCAATTCATCACCCTCTTTCAATCCTGCTTTTTTGATAGCTTCCTTTGGGATGACTGCAACATATTTATAGTAATTTTTATCTTTTCGAGTTTTATGTTTTTGAAGTTTCATACCTTATCAAGGCAAAAGTTTTATTTAAATTTATAGGTACCGCAAGGTTTATATAGAATAGGTACCTATTATATATCATGACACTCTGCTATCATAAAGATTTCTTTGCATTAGGAATGCTTGGTGCATTTGCATTAATGTATGTGGTTTACATGTGGGAGGTTTTGTTTGGGGGGAAGAAAGATAAAACTAATATAGAAGCAAGAATAAAAGAACATTGAAGGACAAATGTAACAGATTTTTGAGTTGGTTCAGATGATGGGGAATAAAGTTAGAAGTTAATTTTTAGCCCTTTTTCTTCAAGAGCAATTATTAAGTCCATATCCAATAAAGGAAAATTCTCTTCAAAAAGAATTTTTAATGCTACTTGAGAACCTGTCGATTGATAAATTTGATTATTTGATAAATATGCATTAGCAATAGTATTTAATTGATCTTTATTAAAATTTTTTTTGAATAAAAGAAGACTTCTAGAATTATTTTTAGCAGTAATAAAAGAATGGCTATTTACAAATATAGAAATAAGATTATCTAAATAATCTTTTTCCAAAACAAGTTTTTTTATAGCAGAATAATTCAAAATTTTAGAGAAATTTTCAGTAATTTCAAATTCAAAAGGAATAGATTTAGTGAAAACTTTATTAAAAATTCTTTCAAATAAATCAACTTTTTCTTCATCTTTATCCCTAGATTCTATAACTATTGAAAGAAAACGATAGTACCCTTTTTTTAAATGTCTTTCTTTCAAGTCTGTTATTAACATGACTTCCTCAATTGCTTGATCAACATATAAAGATAATAACTCAAATTCTAAAGAGGGTATAATTTCTCTTAATTCTATTTCACCCATATCTTTTATTTTATCAAAAAAAGGTTTATGTATGATCCCAAAATCTAATTCATCTATAATTTTTATATAGTTACATAATTGTTCGATATAGCTAAAAAGTTGATATTTTGTAATATCTAATTGAGCAACATGAGCACAACTATTCCTTGTATTAAGAAAATTGGATAATTGATTTTCAATATTTTTATCATAAAATCCTAACTCTCTACATAAATAAATTAGATCTTTATCCTTTATTTTTTGCAAATCATATATTTGGTTTATATTGCCCTCAAACTTTGTTTTTTTTTCTTTTACAAATTTCTTAAAATTTCTTAATCCATAGATTTTTATTTTATTATATAAATAAAAAATAAAAATTGACCAAAGAGAAATCACTGTTGATCTTTTACAATCGTTCTCAAAACATTTTTGTGTTTCATCTATATATGCATTTAATGAAAGATCTCCATCCTTTTTTAGAGATTCAATTTTTTCTTTTAAGGGTTTTTCTTCACTCATATTTCAATGAACATTTATTTAATATAAAGCTTTTTCTATTTCCACATAACTCTATTCAAAGGTGTTTGATTAAGTTTCTTACCTAATTTATCCTTTAGATTATACATATCTTTCTCATCTGTCCAGATAAAGAACCAGTTTTCATTTTCTCCACATAGTCTTTCATATTCTTTTATTTTTGCTTCTTTTTTCTTATTATAATTTTCTTCATCTATTCCAAAGTGTTCAATGATTATCTGAATATCTCCATTACAGATAATAAAATCTGGACGATATTCCTTATCATTTAAGTAAAGACAGGTTTCATATTGAGATTTAAGTCCATTTGCTTCAAAAAAGTATAAAAGTAATAATTCAGATTTAGATTTTACTTTTTGCCCATTAAAATAGAATTTGCCTTCAAATTTTTCTCTAAAATCAGTTTCTTTTTTCCCTTTAACATAAGTTATTTGTTTTAATTTCTTTTTTTGTTCTTGCTTTTCTTTCCAGTGCTCTTTACAAAGATAATGGTTTTCTGGTACCTTTACCCCGCAAACTTCACATGTTGGTTTTTGTTTTTCTTTTTGATTACAATCAAAACAAAGGTTAAACCAAGATTTTTTAGGATTTCCACAATTTGGACAAATTGTTTTAGACATTTTATCTATTTCTAGTTAGCTTCCCCCATTTTTAATTCTTACTAAATTCCCAAAAACCCAACATCCCCCGCGCCTCAACCAATTTAACCCTTTTAACATTTTTCAAAACAAAACCATATTTTCCCCACGAAGAATCAGCCAAATGCTTCTCTCTATCCTTCTTATGCTCCCCGTTATTTTCATATTTCTTAACATCTACTAAATCAGCTTCACCAACAATTACCCCAACAGGCAATTTATCAAAACCAAATCTTTTCATAGCTTCAGTATCTGGAATTTTAGAAGCATGAATTAAAAACCTCCCTCTAAATTTAGTATTCCAATTTCTGAGTTCAATAGTTTTCTTTCCAGAAACAATTAATTCTGCAAAGGGCTGTTTAAGTGATAGGGCTTTCATTTTTTATTTCAAAATTTAAATGTTTAACCAGTCAGTTTTAAAATCTGTATAACCCACTCTCTTTAATCTCCCAAAAGTATGAATAACTTCAACACCTAGCTTAACTTTTTTATCCTTCAGAATATCTTCAAATTCTTTTGCACTAAAATCTTTAAATATTTCACAACTCCAAGAAGAATTAGGTTCCACATGCCTCCTTCTAACAAAATCTGTAGTATCAAAGACCCTATTTCCAAACAAAAGAACTATATTTTCTATTGTTGTTGAACGATTACCTTTGTTTCTTATTGAAAACCAACAGGTAATTGCCTCAGTTTTTGTTCGGTCTCTTTTATCATCTCTTGTAAAACTAACCCTATCAAGAATAATTTTTGAACGAGAATTAATTATATGCCAAACAAAACTAATAATCCCAGTAATTGCTCCAATACTTCCTATTATAATAGAAATTAATGAGAAGGATAATTTGTAAGGCATATTTTATTAATAAAGTGAGGATATAAAATTGTTTCTGTTTAAAAAAATAAATTGGGGCACTAAGCCCCTAAAAATAAAGAAAAATACGTGATTCACAAAATGTTTACTTAAAAGATTTAAAAATAAGTGCCACAAAACCAATTATTCCTCCGAAAAGGAAAACTAGTCCAATAGGGAGCATTACTCCTGTAGAATCACTTGGACTTGTACTTAAAAAAAGTATTCCAGCAACAATTAAAATAAGACTTCCTCCAATACTCAATTCATTTTTTACCATATCAAAAATTACCTCCTTTCACCTGTTTTTTTACAGATGACAAAACACTTATAAAGAACAATTCACTAAAATCCTTGTATAAAAGAGGAAGCAAATTATTTTCATAATATTTTTCTGTAACGCTAGCTAAACTAATATAATTTCTAATAACTAAAAGGTATATTTTATTACACATCTTTCTTTTAACAAAATGGAGCAAAGAAATCACCCTATTTCTATCCATTATTGATAAATTTCAATAGTTTAAACCTTTTATAAGTTTTATGAAAGCCCAAAAAAACCAACACATCCCCCTCCCCAAAACATATAAAAACATCTTCCCCTTCTTCCTTATATTAGTTAATTAAAATGGAACCATTATTACTTGCAGGAACACTCGGCGGAATTGGTGGTTTAACTCGTGGTGTTGTTGGTTTACTCAAAGCATTATCCTTGAGAAGAAGAATTCTATGGCCATATTATATTATAACTGTTCTTGTTGCCTTAATCATAGGTGTCTTTGTTGGAATCATATTTGATTTTGATCCACGACTAAGCCTACTTGCAGGTTATGCAGGTACAGACATCTTAGAAGGCCTATACAAAAGCTTCAAAGTAGACAAAGTGTATGTGAGGAAGAAATGATTAAAATGGAACAGACAAAAGAAACTAAAGGTCTAGGGGGATGGTTAACCATATGGCATATAATTTTGTGGGGAGGATTATTAACTTATTTCTATAATTCTGTTGAAAGTGTCATGGATATTTTTGGTTATTCATTATATAATATTGGTTCTATTAATACATTTAATTTTATCATTCCAATATTATTTCTTTTACACCTTGTTATGATATATCTCTTTTTAACTAAAAATACAAATTTTAAAGTATTTGGAATAATTTATCTTTGGTCAGCAAATATTGTATTGGGTTTGTTAATTTTTATGGATATAGGGGTAATAGGATCTATTATATGGTTAATAATTTCAATAATTTTAACACTTTATCTAAAGAAATCTATTAGGGTAAGAAATACTTTCATAAATGGAAGACAAATTATCAAATTAAAACAATAAAATGCCAAAAATAACAATAAATCTTGATGAAGATGTTACTAAAATTCTTAAGAAAAAAGCTAAGACAAATCTATTAACTCTCAGAGAGCAAATAGAAGATATTCTGAGAAAAAGTGCTGTGAGGTCAAAAAGAAGTCAAGGATATCAAAGCATAAAGACTAATGATAAGCTTATTTCAATGTTTTCTAGGGAAAGAAGAGGAAGGAAGAAAAAGAAGTGATTATTCTAACACCTTTCTTCCAAACATTCACCTTTTTTTGATCTTCTTTGAAATGAAGAAAATCCAAGACCAAGAAGATGAACAAGTATTAACCCTGTACCAAAAAATGCACGTTCAAAAGCTCTTTCTTCTATAATTTCTAACTCTGACCCATATTTTTTAAATTTAGGCATTTTTTCAATTTTATCTTCTCTTGATTTTATCTCCTCTCTTAATGTATAAACAGTTTGCACATTATGTCTAACATTGAAATAAGGATTATTTTCTAAATTTAATAAATCATTATTTAGTTGTTCAATACCAGAATTTAAGGCAAAATATTGTTTATAATTATTAGATATTGTTGGAAGTTGAGGAAAAAAAGAACCCAATATCATTCCAACACCAATTGCAGGGCCTAAATAAGGTATAATGCCAAATATTTTTTTCATATTAAATAAGATATTTTGTTGTTTAAAAGTATTTATATTGTGTAGAAATTCCACACTATTATCAAAAGAAACCTAAAAAAGAATCCCCTTACCCAATACAATTTGCCATATCAAAGCAATTGCTAATAAAACAAAGGGTATGATATATGTTGTCGTGTTATAAACATTTTTTCTCTTAAATTTAAATCCTAGTTTTTCCAAATATACAGCATGGAAAGTAGTATATTGGTCTTTTCCAAACTGAGCTCGTGTTAGAATACATTGCTTAAACATCCTATCTTGAATCGTAAGAACAACAAAACCCAAAAGTATTAATTTCCAACTAAACAAAAATGGTGAGAGATATATCATTATAGTAATTATTAAATGTGCCCAAAATATAAAACCAAATAAGTTAACTTTTTTCTGAACCATAAGTAAAATAGAAATTTAGGAGTTTATAAAACCTTTTCTAGCTTACTTCCATCACCACTATCTAGAATAATATATCCTTTCTTCTTCAACTTATCTCTAATAACATCTGCTTTTTTCCATTCCTTAGCTTTTCTCAACTTATTTCTTTGATTAAATAATTCTTTAATATCTTTGGAAATCATAATCTTTTTTTCTTTCTTTAATAAATCTAATCCAAAAACCTCATCCATTTTCTTAATAGCTCTAAACTTCCCATCAGCTTTCGGATCTCTAATCATTTTCCATAAAGCTTGCAAAGCATTTGGCATGTTAAAATCATTATTAATAGCTTTTTCAAATTCTTCTAAATATTTTTTATTAACTTCCCCATCATCTTCCAAATCACCAATAATCTTCTTCAATCTATTATATGCCTCTTTAGATTTTCCTAAAATTTCAAGAGAAAAATTCAAAGGTTTTCTATAAAGTGTTGTCAAACAAAAATACCTAAACACAAGAGAATCAAATCCTTTTTCTTCAAGATCTGATAATGTATAAAATCCTCCTTTGCTCTTAGAAATCTTTTCTCCATGAGCTAATAACCAAGCAAAATGCACCCAATATTTTACCCAAGGTTTTTTTCCAAAACATGTTTCACTCTGAGCAATTTCATTAGTATGATGTATTTGAATATGATCTTGTCCACCTGTGTGAATATCAAACTGTTTTCCAAGATATTTAGTAGCCATTGCAGAACATTCTAGATGCCAGCCAGGATATCCAACACCCCAAGGAGATTTCCATTGTTGCTGTCTTTTTTCATTTTTTTTAGAAAATTTCCAAACAGCAAAATCAGTAGGATTCATTTTTTCACCCATATTAACTCTTTTACCTGCTTGTAGTTCATCTATATTTGTTCTACCTAATTTTCCATATTCTTTTAATTTAGAAGTATCAAAATATATTCCATCAGAAGTTTTGTAGGTATATCCTTTCTTTTCAAGAATCTTAACAAGTTCAATTTGTTCTTTAATATGTTTTGTAGCCCAAGCCCAAACTTTTGGTTCAATTATATTAAGTTTCTTCACATCTTGTTTAAATAATTTAAAATAATGTTTAGCAATTTCAGAAGCTTTTTTCCTTTCTCTTTTCGCAGCTATTTCCATTTTATCCTCACCAGTGTCTTTATCACTTACAAGATGGCCTACATCTGTAATATTAATTACATGTTTAACATTATATCCATTATAAGTTAAAACCCTTTTCAAGATATCTGAAGAAATATATGTCCTCATATTTCCAATATGTTGATTCCAATAAACAGTAGGACCACAAGTATACATTCCAACTTGATTTTTTTTCAAAGGAACAAATTTATCAATCCCATGACTCAAAGTATTCTTAAATCTAATAACACCTTTTTTATTCATAGTTATTATATCTATAACATACTTTTATATTTTACTTTTTAGAATGAATTTTATAAAGCTCAAAAAATAAACCCTTTTTCTTAATTAATTCATTAAAATTACCTTTTTCAATAATTTTACCTTTATTCATAACAAGAATCTTATCAACATTCTTTAATGTGGAAAATCTATGCGCAATAATTAAAATTGTCTTCTTTGTTAATTCTCTTTCTAATTGTTTTTGAATATTATTTTCTGTTTTACTATCTAGGTGAGAAGTTGCTTCATCTAAAATTAATATGTCTGAATTTTTGTAAATTGCTCTAGCTATTCCTATTCTTTGTCTTTCTCCACCACTAATTTTATATCCTTTTTCTCCAAGCAATGTTAAAATGCCTTTTGGTAATTTTTTAATCACTTTATCTAATGCAGAGATTTTAATCACCTTATTTAATAATAGAGAATCTTTTTTTAAACTAGAAATAGTAATATTTTCTGCTAAAGTTATATCAAACATTTCAGAATCTTGAAGCACTGCTGTGATATTATGAGTAATAGAACTATGTTTAAATTTATTTATATCCCTTCCATCAATATAGATTCCCCCACTTTGAATTTTAGATAATCCTAAAAGCAATTTAGTAATTGTTGATTTTCCACAACCAGATCTTCCAACAATACCTATTTTTTCTCCTCTTTTTATGACTAAGTTTAAATTATCTAAAATTAATTTTTTTCTATATTTAAAAGATACATTTCTAAATTCTATTTTTTCCCAATTTTTAGGAATTTCTAATAATTTAGAAGATTCTCTATCAAAAATCTTCTTACCTAAAATAGTCATTAATCTACCAGTGCTAGTTTTAATTTGAATATACAAGTTTACAGTATGACTAACTCTATTTAGAGATAATCTTAATTTATTAAAATAAGTTGTAAAAACTAAAATTGATCCAAGAGTAATTGATTGAGAAACAAAATCATAACCTACAATTAATAAAAATAAAGCAGAACCTATTGCTGCAAAAGATTGAGTAACTACCATTTTCATTTTACCTGTTTTTTTAGCATTAAACCAAATTTTGTAATATTGTTCTTCATATTTCTTAGTAGATTTTTTAAATACATTTTTCAGACCAAGTGATTTCACAGATAAAATATTTGAAGCAGATTCATGAATTTTACCACTAACTTTTTCAGAAATTTTATGCATCTCCTCTGTCCAATAACTTAATTTTTTACTATAATATCTTTCTATTAATAAAAATATAAAAATATAACCAAGAGCAAATAATGCATATTGCAAACCTAAAACAAAAAAGATAGCTAAACTTCCAAAGATTCCCATCGTAATAATTATTAAATGATTGTTTGTAAAATCAGAAAAAAAGCTATAAATATAATGCCCTCCATAATTAATTTTTTGAATTTTAGAACCTGTATCTTCTTTTTCATGCCATTTAAGTTCTAAATCCATTAATCTAGACATGGATAACTCTCTTACTCTTTTCCTGGTTTTAGCACCTATAATACTACAATTCATTTTTGACCACATTCTAATCAAAACTTGTGAAACACCTATAACTCCAATTAAAATAACTAAAATATAAAACCTCATTAACTCCTGACCTGTTTCATAGGTAGTAAAGAAATCAATTGTCATACCTAAGAGAAATGCAATTGCAAAAGGTCCAATTTCAGATAAAGCCCTGATAAATACAAAAAAACTAAATTTTAATTTGTTTCCTTCTAGAAATTTCCAAATATCTTTTAAAAAATTAGTATTCCCATAATTTTTCTTATTATTTTTATCCACTTTTGTATTACTTTAAAATATGACCTAAAGTATTTAAATGTTACTATAGGGTGATAACACCTACCCAAAGGTATTTAAATACCCCTTCCTTAGGATTATTGTAATTTTAGAAGTCTAAATATTTATATATCTTTTATAACTCTTATTTCTATGATTATAGAAGATCTTGATCATGAGATAGAAAATTTAGAATTAGATTCAAGAGAAGCTGATGATATAGAGATTCCTGCAGAACTTGATAAATTTTTAAAATAAATCTTTTTATAAACTATTTTTTTACTAAAAACCAATCTTTTTATACCATCAAATCTAAGGAATATTAGTTAGGAGGTTTTTACATGCGGAGATGGCACAGCGGTTACTGCAGTCGGCTGCAACCCGACTTTTCCTGGGTTCGAATCCCAGTCTCCGCTTATAATATTAATTTTAAATAGGTAGAAAAAAGTCGTGAAATTTATTCACTTAAAAACTCTTTAAATTCATTCATCTTAAACAGATGACATGAAGAAGATTCAGAAACATGATCATACATTTTAACACCATTTTTATCTTTATTGGCATTTTTAGATAATATTTCATAAGCTTTATCTATTTTGTTAAAGTGGTATGACCAAACAGTATTTTCATCTTTTTGAATATTAAGTAAATAATGTTTAGATCCAAAAGTAGCACTCACAATATCTTCTGGTATTTTATCTGTCAATACTAAAACATATGCTTTACTTAATTTATCTGGTAGTTCATTCATTGTAATTTAATCATTTTTATTTAGTTTATAAATCTTTTGTTTTGTTACTACTCATAGATAAAGAAAATGGCCCCGAAGGGATTCGAACCCTCGACACCTGGATTGCTTCCCCAGAAGTACCTATAGGGTAAAAGTCCAGTGCTCTAACCAGGCTGAGCTACGGAGCCATTAAGTTAAAGAGAATTATTTACTTTATAAAGTTTTTACTAGTTCTATTTAATCAAATCTTTCAACTTCTTCTCAAAGTTTTCAGCAGATGTAGCTCCCATAAATTGATGAACCTGTTTTCCATCTTTAAACAAAACAAAATTAGGTATAGATACCACTTTAAATTTTTGTGCTAAATCTTGGTTAGAATCAATATCAACTTTTGCAATTGTAACTTTTCCTTCAAATTTCTTACTTAATTCATCTAAAATAGGATGCATCATTTTACAAGGCATACACCAATCTGCAAAAAAGTCAACCAATACATAACCTTTTTTAACAAAATCGTCAAATTCTCCAGAAGATATTTCTTTAATTTTATTTTCCATTTTTATTTATGATTAATATTATTTATAAACATTTACAATGTTAAGCTAGTAACACTTTTTTACAAACCAGTACTTCCAAAACCACCCTCTCCTCTAGAAGTTTCAGATAATTCTTGAATTTCCTCAATTTCAGGATGTTCAACTTTTTGGATTAATATTTGTGCAATTTTTTGACCTTTTTTTATTTCAAATGCTTCCTCAGAAGTATTTAGTAAAATTATTTTATATTCTCCACGATAACCTGCATCCATAACTCCTGCCATTGTTTTTATTCCTGATTTAAATGCATGACCTGATTTATCCCAAACAAGAGCAACATAACCTAAAGGAAGTTCAACAGAAATACCTGTTCCAACCCCAATTCTTTTTCCAGGATTAATAATTACATCTTCACTAGAATAAATATCCATACCTGCATCACCTTCATGAGCATAGGAAGGAATAATTGCATCAGGATTTAACTTCTTTATTTTAATATTCATTTTTCTTTAAAACTTTTCCATTATTTAAATCTTCTCAAAATCTAACTATAGTCATTAGTAATTTATAACCAAACCATATCAAGATTAACCAATATATGAGTGACCATGATAAATTAAACATCCAAGCAATTAGTAAATAAAATCCACAAAAACCATCAATAATACTCATCCCATCTTTGAAAACAAAACCTTTTCCAAGTAAATAAACAACAGACATTAAAACTAATTGAAAAGCCACATTATGATTAAAATGAAGTAAGGTTAAACTAGCAAATGAAATCAAATCTAAAACTAATAATATCCAAGTTATCATTTTAATTAATCACATTTAGAATGACCACATTCGGTACAAGAAAGACATCCTTCTTGATAAATTAAATTATCAGAATCACATTCTGAACATGTTTGTCCTTTTTTAGCTCTCGTACCATCTGCAATATATCTTTTTAATGTTCTCTTAACACCTGCTTTCCAAGAAGTTATATCTTCACTATCAAAATTTAATGAATCTATTAAATCTATTACACTATTAACAGTCATACCATGTCTTAAAACACCTGAAATTAATTTAGCATAATTCCAAAACTCTTTATTAAATTGATGAGACAAACCACCAATTGTATTATTATAACCATATTTATCTCTATAATTAAAATCATATCTTGCATTTCCTTTTTTATCTCTTATCTTAATTATTTTACCTTTCTTAATAGATATAGGAATTGGAAACATTTCATCATCAACCATTCCTGTAAATATTTCATAAGGATGCCCATTGTTTAATCCAACAAATGCAACCCATTTTTCATCACCATTATTAAATCTTTGAATTTCAGCATCAAGGATTTCAGGTCTTTTAGCTAGAGCTAAATCTATTTTTTCTTCTTTTTTATTAGAAATTAAAACACCTTCTCTAGAACCATCTCTATAAACAGTTATTCCCTTACAACCTTCTTTCCAACCAGTTATATATAATTTATTAACCAATTCTTCTGAAGCACTATTAGGAATATTAATTGTAACACTAATAGAATGGTCAACCCATTTTTGAATAGATCCTTGCAATTTAACTTTAGCAAGCCAATCAACATCATTTGAAGTAGCTTTATAATAAGGAGTTTTTTTAATAATTTCACTTAATTCTTCATCATTTAATTTTTTTATTTCACTTATATTATAATTATGCATTTTTAACCAAATTTCAAATTTAGGATGAAAAACATTATATTCTTCCCAAGAATCTCCAACAGAATCCACAAACGCAATTTTAATATCTTTATCATTTGGATTAACTTTTCTTCTTCTTTTATAACTAGGTAAAAATACAGGTTCAATACCTGAAGTAGATTGAGTCATTAAACTAGTTGTACCTGTGGGAGCAACTGTTAACAAAGAAATATTTCTTCTACCATGTTCTTTCATTTCTTCTTCAAGTTCAGGAGCATGTTTAAAAATTCTTTTCATAAATGGATTATTTTTTTCTCTTTCAAAATCATAAATTGGAAATTTTCCTCTTTCTTTAGCAAGTTTTACAGAAGACCTATAAACTTCTATTGCAAGAGTTTTATGAATTTTTGTTGAAAAGTCAATTGAATCCTCACTTCCATATCTTAAATTCAAGGCAGCTAACATGTCTCCTTCAGCTGTTATTCCTATTCCAGTTCTTCTTCCCTGAAGTGTTTTGTTTTGAATATTTTTCCAAAGACGTACTTCTGTTTTCTTTATTTTCTCATCTTCAGGATCATTTTCAATTTTTTTTAAAATATTTTTTATTTTTTCAATTTCTAAATCCACAATATCATCCATTATTTTATGAGCATAATGTGCATGTTGTTTAAATAAAGGAAAATCAAATTCAGCCTCATCTGTAAAAGGATTTTTAACATAACTGTATAAATTTAAAGATAATAATCTACAACTATCATAAGGACATAATGGAATCTCTCCACAAGGATTTGTTGAAGTTGTTTCAAATCCAAGATCTGCATAACAATCTGGAATAGATTCTTTCTTAATAGTATCCCAAAATAAAACACCTGGTTCTGCAGACTTCCAAGCATTATGAATTATTTTATTCCATAATTTTTTTGCATTAATTTCTTTTTTTATTTGAGGATTATTTGAATTAACAGGAAATTGTTGAGTATATTTATTTCCATTTTTAAGAGCTTTCATAAATTTATCATCAATTTTTACAGAAATATTTGCACCAGTGACTTTACCTTCAGTCATTTTAGCATCTATAAAGTTTTCAGCATCAGGATGTTTAATTTCTAAACTTAACATTAATGCTCCCCTTCTACCACCCTGAGCAACTTCTCTAGTAGAATTAGAATATCTTTCCATAAAAGGAACAATTCCTGTAGATGTTCGAGCACTGTTCAATACCTCACTATTACTAGGCCTTATATGTGTTAAATCATGTCCAACACCCCCTCTTCTTTTCATTAATTGTACTTGTTCTTCGTCTATTTGAATAATTCCACCATATGAATCAGCCTCATTTCCTATAACAAAGCAATTAGATAATGAAACAATTTGTTTATTATTTCCAACACCTGAAAAATTACCTCCTCCAGGAACAATATATTTGAACTTATCAATTAAATCATAAACTTCATCTTCACTAAGAGGATCTTCATAATTAGATTCAATTCTTGCAATTTCTGATGCAAGTCTTCTATGCATATGAGAAGGATTCAATTCGTAAAAATTTCCCTTAGCATCTTTTAAAGCATATTTATTCATCCAAACATTACCTGCTAACTCATCACCATCAAAATATTTTACAGCACTTTTAAGAACATCTTCATTAGAATATATTTTTTCCAAATCAAGTTCCTGACTCATTTTATAATTCTTTCAACTCCTTTTTAAATTCTTTAACATCTTGAAAATCTCTATAAACAGAAGCAAATCTAATATAAGCTACATGATCTAACTTTTTAATTTTCCTCATAATTAGTTCTCCAACAACAGAACTATTAATTTCTTTTTTCCCCTTTCTTCTCAATGTTTCCTCTATTTCATTAATCATTTTTTCTATTTTTTCTTTTTTAATAGGCCTTTTTTCAAATGCTTTTTGAACACCTTTCTCTAACTTCTCTCTATTAAATTTTTCTCTGCTTTTATCCTTTTTGATGATGTAAAATATACTTTGGCCTATCTTCTCATATGTTGTAAATCTTTTTTTACATTTAACACACTCCCGTCTTCTTCGAAAACCTTCGGGAGAAATTCTTTTGTTTGTAACGCGAGATACATCATGCGCGCAATATGGACATTTCATCTTATTAAATAACACTCGATATACAACATATTGTATATTTAAAATCCTCAACCCCTCTTAATTGTACAAGTGTCTAATAGCAAAACCAATTCTTTATTTAAAGTTTTATCTCTACTAAAATATACAACGCAGAAAATTAAGAAAAACTCTATATTTTTAAACTCAAAAACCTTTAATTAATTATTAAAAATGGCAGGCGATATCACTTCACTTATCTCAACAAGTTTAGGAATTCCAGTTTGGGCTGTAGCTTTTATGTTTATATGGTCTTTAGTATGGAAAGCACTAGCATTATGGAAAGCAGCCAGACAAAATAGCCCTATATGGTTTATTGCATTGCTTATCTTCAATACCTTAGGTATCTTACCAATATTATATATTTACATTTTCTCAAAGATGAAGAGAAAGAAGAAAAAGAGAAAATAGTTCTCAGTATCTAAATTCTTTTAAAGTAAAATTACTCAAGTTTACTATGGTAAAAAATGTAGACGACGCGGTTCTTGAATTAGAACAAGTAAAAAAATTTAAAGATAGTTCACTAGAAGTTATTGGATACATATTAATGGATAATCCAATGGGTGATCAAAGGAAAGTGAATAGTCAACATAAAATAAATAAAAAAAGATTATTAGTATATTGGGCTAATTTTTTAGAATTAAAAAAAGAATTTCCTAATTCAAAATATTTAGAAAAAAGTATGAATGAACTAGACAATAAAGCAAAAGAATTCTTACCTTCAGAAATTTACGAAAACATTTATAAGCTCAATTAATTCCTTAAACTTTCTCGATAATCTCTAATACATTTCTCCATTTCAGCTTTTTCTGTTGGAGCATCTGCATTCCATAAAGAACAAACAGGTTGAAATTCACACCAATTACATAATCCTGATTTTTTAGGTGGGAATTCTGTTGTAGATTCAATTGTATCAATAAGTCCAATAATTTCTTTTTTCAAATCTTCTAATTGTTCATTTGTTCTTCTAGATTCTATTCTTCTATTAAATGCTAAATAATGCCAAACAAGAATCACTTCTTTATCCTGTCCAAATTGATTCTTAATTCCTATTGAATAAAGTGCCAACTGTTTATCTTTCTCAACTTTTCCAGGAAGTGGTAAGGAATTAGCTGTTTTATAATCATGAACTTCATATCTCTCTTCTTCTAAATTATAAACTAATCTATCTATGAATCCTTGAAGTCTATATTTTCCCTCCTCATCCATATCAATCATAACTTTCTTTTCAATATCAATTGTATTATCATTAAATGGCTTATGTTTCATATAATAACTAACTAAAAATTGTAGTCCTTTATTGAAATAATCTTCTTTTGTTAAATTCTTTCTAACAATTTTAATAGTATCTTCCCATTTAGAAGTCCATTGATTTCTATAATAGATTAAAGCATCATCTAATTCAGGAATCTTTCCAAATCCAACCTCTGTGTAAAGCCATTCCAAAGTTTCGTGCACAACTTTTCCAAGATGTGTTTCAACAGTCTTTTCAAAGGGTGTTCTAATTTTGTCTAGATATCTATACTTGAACATCTGTGGGCATGTTTCAAATGTGTTTAGTCGTGAGTGTGAATATATTGTCATAGTATCCTCTTTAAATTAAGTTTAGAACAAAGTATAAAATTTACAATTCTTTATAAGATTGTTGGTGATTTCAATCACAAATCATGCCCCAACCAATTAATCTCCAATGACCATTAACATTTCTTGCTAAACCTATTTGATCATGTTTCAATGGAACTACAGGAATATTCAGACTCAACTCAGCTTTATCCTTATCAATTTTTTCAACAATACCTACACTAATAGTTGTACAAACACTTAACATTAACATTTCTTTTGTTTTAAGTTTTTCAACTTTTTTATGACCATCTTCTCCAAAGATTTCATCAAATAATTCATATTTTATTTTTAAATTATGTTTAATTTCAGGAAGATTTCCTTTTGTAGAGACCAAACAACCTGTAAGTGAATCTGTTTTAGTTAAATAAGGATCAAGTTCTGTTTCAATAGAAATACTGGCACCTGGAAAAACTTCTTTTACAGATTCGCTTCCCTTATGAAGTGAAATTATTTTTGTTGTTAAAGATTCATAATTAATTTGGTGTGCCTTTTTACTAACAATACCTGGTTTTATTTCTATTTCATCACCAACTTTTAATTTTCCCTTTTTCAAGATTCCACCTAATACTCCACCATTTAATTTAACAATTTCTTTTCCAGGTTTATTAATATCAAAACTTCTAGCAACTAAAAAAACAGGATCAGATTTAATATCTTTTTCAGGAATTGTTAATTTTGTAATTGCTTCTAATAGTTTCTCAATATTTACACCTTGTTGAGCAGATATAGGAATAATAGGAGCATCTTCAGCAATCGTTCCTTTAACAAAATCTTTTATTTCTTTATAATTTTCAAGTGCTCTTTTTTTATCTACAAGATCTATTTTATTTTGTACAATAATTATATTTTTTATTTTCTTTGCTTGTAATGCAATAAAATGTTCTCTTGTTTGAGGTTTAATACCTTCATTTGCTGCCACCAATAAAATAGCTGCATCCATTGTAGCAGCTCCACTTAACATTGTAGCCATCAGCATTTCATGTCCAGGCGCATCTATAAAACTAATATATCTCAAAGCCTTTCCTTTACCTTTAGTATTGTATGTTTCACCATCTTTGGAAATAATAACATCTGCATAACCTAATTTAATAGTAATTCCTCTTTTCAATTCTTCTGAATGAGTATCTGTAAACTTACCAGTAAGTCTGCTAAGCAATGTTGTTTTACCATGATCAATATGTCCAACAACTCCAATATTTAGTTCAGGAATTTCATTTACCATGAATTATGATAATAGAATCAGTTTTTTAAGGTTTGGGTTTAGTTTAAACCCCTATCTCTTACTCTAAAATCTTTATTAAAAGGATAATTTATAATAGTTTTTCCTATAATACCTAAAAGAATATCCATAACCTATTTTTTGAGAAGTATTAAATTTAGATTTTTCTAATTCTATCTGATTATTAAAAAATTCAATTACTCCAATAAGATATGGATAAGATTGGGAAATTTTATCTCTCAGTTTAATTTAAGTTTTTCAGAAATTTTTTCTTCACTTTAATTAAATCCTAATATCTTTGATAAATTTTTCAAAGTTGTCTGATTAAAACCATCACCAGGTATTAGAATTTCATATTTTTTAGCAATATCTCTAGCTTTTTCAATATCATTACCATAAAATAAAGCATGATAATCCTTATTTGCATCTATAACAATTTGAATTTTATTTTTAGGAATTCTATTTCCCCTACGACCCATTTCTCCCAACATCTTAAATTTAGGTTCATCTCTATACATTAATTCTTTTTTACCTTGTCCTAAAATGCCTAAAACAGGTGCAACTAAGAAAATATCTTTTTTATTTTTATATCTATTATTCATAATATGAATAAAAATTTTCACTTTATAAATCTTTCTATTAGTATTCTCTTAGAAGTAGTAACACTATTCCTTCTTAAGCTCTTCAGGTTTTGCGTCTTCAACAGGCTCTTTTTCAGCTGAAATTTCTTCTTTAGGAACTTCAGCAACTTTTTCTTCTTTAGCAGCTTCTTCAGCACCTTCAACTAACTTTTCTTCAAAATCAGCTTCTTCTTCAGGATCAGCTTTTTCAACCTTTTTTTCTTCTTTTTTAGGTTCTTCTTTAATTTCTTCCTTCACAGCTTCTTCTTTCTTAGGCTCTTCAAGCTTTGTTTCTTCAACTTTAGCTTCAATAGGTTTTTCAGCCTTTATTTCTTCTTTTGCAGCCTCTTCTTTCTTCACTTCTTCAGGCTTAACTTCTGCCTCTTTAGGTTTATTTTGGTCTGGGAAAGCTTCTGACAAAGTTTTCGCACCAGTCTTGAGAACTGTTAAGTTGATTTGAGATATTGCAGGAGATATAATTACTCCTCTCATAGTTTTTCTTAATCTAAGGCCTTTTGGATTAGTATTAGAAGTCTTTTTCTTACCTTCTTTTCTAGGTTTTTTTTTCATCCCTTTTTGATAAGAGGTGAATAAAACTTTCTTTAAACCAACACCTTCAACATCTTTATGAGAAGTAAAACCTGATTTATCACTTGTACCTGTAATTTCTAATTCATATCCTTCTAAAGCAGGAAGAATTTCCTTTCCATCAAATTTATCATGAAGTGATTTCCCAATTAAATCTTCACTTTCTAATTCCAACTTGTAAGTCTTTCCACTTTTATCAGATATATTTATCTTAAATACCATGTTACTAACTAATCGAGAAATCTATTTTTAAACCTTATCATTAATGTTTTTATAAGTAAATTGCAAGAATGATCAATATAACTGCAATAACAAATTCCCAAGCAGCTATTTTTGTCACACTCTTTACATTTTTACACATCTTCTTGAAGCCCATCTTTTTACAAATCTTAACAGATTGTTTTGTAAAAATCAATCCAAAAAGACTTTCAGCCAAAGCAAGAACACCTATCACCCATAAAACAATATTTAATGTTTCCATGTTTTATTTAAGAAGAAGAACTTTATAAAACTAATCACTAATCTTTCTCAAAACTTCTTCAACCTGATTTTCAAGTTCTTCAATAGTTTCATTATTAGTTAATTTAAAATCAGATCTATTAATACATTCTTTTAAATTTATTTTGTGAACTTCTTTTGTAGTTATTTCTCTTTCCTCATCTGCAGCAAATTCTTCAAAAGTTCTATTATCTGTTTCATTACCTCTTTGAATTATTCTTTTATATCTAAGATTCATATCTGCATCAACAGAAATAAGATAAAAATTTTCTTTCTCTTTTAATTTTTCAACTTCCCCCACATTTCTTATACTTTCTATAATTGAATTTCCTTCTTTTTCTTTTGCAAGAGAATATAATTTTTCAACAATATAACTAGGATGATGATTTTTTCTTAATTCATTCGCAATTAAAACCATGTTATCTCTATTAATTTCAAGATTTCTTTTTCTTATTACTTCATTTAAAAATTCTCTAACAGAAAAATGATGAAATCCTTTTTTCTTTAAGCAATTAACAATAGTTCCTTTTCCAGCTCCAATTGTTCCTGTTATTCCTATAATCATTTTTTTGTAAGCTTTTCCAAAGCACCTAATGAATACATTTTAACATTATCTCTAATTTCATATTTAGGATTATTTAGATCTTTTTTTGTAAACCATCTACATCCATCACTTTTCTCTGTTTCTGAAAGAATAAGTTTATCAGTATCAGTAGTTGCAAAATAAATTAAAGTGACATGTTCGTGGGAATCATTAATTCTATGTCTATTCATAAATTGAGAAGGAATTAATTCCTTGTAGTTTTCATTCTTAGATAATTTATATTGGTTTTCATGATATAATTCAATATCTAATCCCACCTCCTCTTTAACTTCACGAATTGCAGCTTCGTTTGGATCTTCATCCAATTCAATATGTCCTCCAACACTTAACCAAAATCCATATTTATCATGTTTTCTTAATAAAATTTTATTATTATAAATAATATAAACTTCAGAAGTAAAATCAATTTTATCATGAATGTGGGGCATATAAGTTAAGAATTATCAAATTATTATAAATATATATGTTTTACTTAATCACATTCACTAATTAAAATTAAAATCGTAAGGTAGAATTCTAAATACTTAAAATTAAATCTTGATTAATAGTTGGGAGGGATTCGCCAATTTCTCTCTTTGAATCATTATACATTTTACCTTTTTGTACAATTGACTCTAAAATCGGTCTTGATAAGGACCAAGCTTTCACAATTTCCAACCTTCCATCATCAATATAGTTTTGATATTTTTTAAGAAATTCTAATGTAGTATTTGATTCGAAATAATCACGGTAAAAAATTTTATCCTGATTTAATTTAAAAACATCTCCCCTTTGTTTAAACTGCCCCAAAACAAACCACTCTGGAACATAAATTTGGTGGTTAACATCAAGAAGATTCAAATTGCCAGAAGCATATATTCCAAAAAGTCGCAATTTACTAATTTTTGGTTTTATTAAAAATGCATTTTCATTTACCATATTGGTTTTAGAATAGTTGGAAGTTTTTTAAAGATATATATACTCTACCAATCACATTCCCCATTCAGATTTCTTTTCTCTTTTTATCTCAGCTATTTCTTGTAACAAACTAATTTCTTTTGAAGATAGTAAATCTTTATTTTTCTTGAAATTTTTAAATTGAGATTCTGAAAGACTTGAATATAAAAAACTCCTATTTTTTAATTTCCTTTCAAAGTTTGTTCCAGGAATTGAAATTGCAACTTCCAAACCTTCCATTGCATCATCAACAGCTTTATTTTCAGATTGAATATTTTTAATTCTTCCTTGTTTTTCATCTTTCTCATCGATTAAATTGAGATTTTTAATCAATTTTCCTGTTTCAATTCTAACTCCAAAAATCGCAGGACTAGTATTTCTAAAAACATGTTGAGGTAATATTTTTAATTTACATAAAGTTGTCAAGCCCATAATTCTTTTCTTTTCAATTTCTTTTTTCTTTTCAATTCTAAACTCAACCAAATCATCTATTAACTTATAGACAACTTCGTGAGTAATTATTTTAATCTTTTTCTTAAGTTCTTTTATTTCTTCATCAACTTCAACATTAAATCCAACAATTATTGCATCTAAAGGATTTATATCTAAATTAGCTTTTGCAGAAATTAAATCAGATTTACTTATCTTTCCAATACCTGCCTTAACAACAGGAATATTACTTTGACTAAGCATAACTAATAATGCTTCCAAACTTCCAAGAGAATCAGCTTTTGCAATTATTCCTTGTTTAGCTGTTTTAATATTATCAGAAATTTCTTTTTTGAATTTTTCTTTTATTTCTTCCAAATTATTTTTATAAATTTCAAAAGGCATCCCCGGTAAAATTTCTGTTTTAGAAATTAATTGAAGTCTTAATCCTGTAGAAGCTTGAGCCTTGTCAACAGGTTTAAATCTATCACACAAAGGTTGAATTTCTTCAAGTATCCTAATCTTGCTAATAATTGGCTCGCCATCAAAACTAGCTACAGCTATTTCATCTTTTTTAGAAAGTTCACCATCATATAAAATAGATTCAATATAATTTGTAGATTTTTCTTTTTTAATTTCAAGCATTACACCTTTTGCATCTTTTCCTAGTTTTAATTTGTCTGCTAAATATCTTTGAGATAATCCACATAAAACCATAATAAGTTCAGGTATTCCTTGAAGAGTTCTAGCAGAACAAGGAACAAGAGCAATATTTTGAGCAAAATCATCAATATTATAATATAAATCAGATTCAAATCCATAACTATTCAAAGAACCAATCAAAGTCATATATTTTTCATCAAATAACTGCTTAACATTATCTGCTTGGGACTCTATAGATTCTTTTAGAGGTTTATCAGACTTCATCCAACCCGAAATATTATCTATTTTATTCAATGCAATAATAAAAGGTGTTTTATTATGTTTTAAAATTTGAATAACTTCAGCTGTTTGAGGTTTTATACCGTCATTAATATCTATAACAAGAACAGCTAGATCTGCTAAACTTCCACCACGTTTACGCAAATTTGTAAATGCAGCATGTCCAGGAGTATCTATTAATAAAAATCCAGGAATAGTTAACCCAATACCAGATTTTTCAATTAAAGGACATGCATCTTTTAATTGTTCTAAAGGATAGGATGTAAATGATATTTTTTGAGTAATTCCTCCAGCTTCACCTTCTTGAACACAACTCTGTCTAAAAGTATCTAATATACTTGTTTTTCCATGATCCACATGACCAACAACAGTCACAATAGGCTTTCTTATTTTATCTGAGTTCATATATTTTCCAGAACAATTTTCTTTTTAAAGGTTAAGATTATATAGTTTAATGGGGAAAAAAGAGAGTAAATTAGAGTCTTCATTACAAATAGTACATATTCTGGATAATGAAGCACATATTAATTTCATAAGATTTTTACAAGAGAATAAATTTAAATCTGTAATAGATAAAAATATAATTCCTAGGAATTATACTGAATCTAATAAACCTGATTATCAAGAATTTAATAGCCAAGGTTTACTAATTTATATTAGAGATAAAAAAATATGGTATGTTTCTAATGATAGGTCTGATTCTCCGATATTATCTCCAAAAGAATTTGTTAAAGAGTACAAAAGATAGTATTAAAACACCTAATAAATTTTTTATTTTATCTTATGTAATATATATCTCAGAACAGATTTCTTTTTAAAGCAAATGAGCTAATTATTTTAATGTTAAACCAATTAGAAGAAGCTGTTATTAAAGTACCTACAAAAGAGGGATGTGAAACATTTGTTAATTATCTTAAAGATCAAAATTTTGCCTTTAATTGGAATAATAGAGATACAAATACTACAGATATATGGGATAAGCATAAAGATCAAACATGCATTCATTTAAGTGTCAACGAAGCAAATTATTGTAACAAAGACTTTTATACAAATCAAGGTTTCAACCTAATTTCTATAGAAACATATATGGAAAGAACAGAGAATAAAGAAGTTACTGTTTAAGCTTCTTTATTAAACAATATCTCAAAAATAATGCAAAACATTTATAAATAAGTTAAACTTAGTCCAAATAAGGATAAATAACATGGTAAATGCATTAATTAAACTTGATGAAAACACTAATAGGATTTTAAATTTAGTCAAAGCTAAATATAATTTAAAAGATAAAGGTGAAGCTGTAAACGTGGTAGTTAGTAAATTTATTGAAATGCAAAACGAACCTGAATTAAGACCTGAATTTATTGAAATGATGGGTAAAATAGAGAGGCAAAGAAGTGTTGTTGTTGAAGATTTTGCAAAAAGATATCATATAAACTAAAATGTATAATCTGGAAGTAAAAGAAGAAGCAGATAAAATATTTAAAAAATTATCTAAAAAAAATCCAAGTCAATTAAAAATAATTTCTAAAAAGATAGATAAAATAAGAAAAAATCCAAATCATAGATATAAATTTCTTAGAAAACCTCTCCAATCTTTTAATAGAGTTCATATAGATAAACATTTTGTCCTTATCTTTACAATTGATCATTCAAGAGACACAATAAAAATATATTATTTTGATCATCATGACAAAGTTTATAATTGGAAATCAAAAGACATTTAATAATAAATCTCAATATTTCTTTCTATAATCTCTAATAAGATTCCCAATTTCCTGAATTTTAACAAAACCAGCTTCAATTATAGAAATAGATTCAATAAACACACTCCCTTTAACAGCTTTCTTTTTTCTTAGTCTTTGGAAATATTTTTTATATTTTCTATTTATTGATTTTTCAATTTCCCTATTTATTGATTTTATTTTTCCTTTTGATTTGTTTTGTGGAAATGATTCTGCCATCAATACCATCATATCTTTAAGAGATTGCGTCAACTCTTTAATATCTTTCTTAGATTCTTTAGAAATAAATTCTCCGACATTTTTTGTCTGAATATATACATGACCCAGTCCACCCACAATACTTCCTAATTGTTCAAGAGCATTTGAAAGTCTAATCAAATAAGCTAATTCTTCTTGATCTTTTTCATCAAGATCTCTTTTAGAAATTTCCAGAAGAGCTTCATCAATGGTTTGATCTAGAAGCTTATTAAGAGATCTATATCTTTCCAATCTATCTAACTGTTTTGTAGAAGGTGATTTTAATAGTTGATTTGCCTTTTCCAATATTTTAGAATTAATATTTAAAGAATAAGTTAATTCATTTTTAACTAATTCAATAGCTTTCTTATTATCTTCAGGAAGTTTATTTTCAAGATATTTTGTTTTTTGTAAAATTTCTTTTTCTTTTCCAGGCACAATTCTTTTTATTAAATATTTATAAGGTGTTAGTAATACTAAGAAAATCAAGGCCATACCAATATTAAAAATTGTATGAGCATTAGCAATCTGTTGTCCTGTTCCTCCACCAATAGAAGCTACTAAAGCACTAAATGGTAATATAAATGGAATTAAGATTAAAGCTCCAACAACATTAAAAATTAAATGAGCCATGGCAACTCTTTTTGCATGTAAATTTAGCTTAAATGAAGTAAATATTATTGGTAAAGTAGAACCTATATTCGCTCCAAGTAATAATGGAATTCCCTGGGGCAAGGTAATCATACCAGAACTTGCAAGGACAACAACAATTCCAGTAGTCACAGAAGAAGATTGAACAACTGAAGTTATTAAAAATCCAACTGCAAGGGCAATAAATACATTAGATAATTGAGCTAACCAAGCCATAACTTGAGGATTTTCTTGAATAGGAATTAATGCATTTGACATTAAATTTAAACTAAAGAAAACCAATCCAAAATAAAACACACTTTTACCAAGTAATTTGTATTTTTCTTTCCCAAACATACTTAATAAAAATCCTAAAATTAAAAAGATAGGTGCAAAAGACATTACATTAAAAGCTACTAATTGAGCTGTCAAAGTTGTACCCACATTAGCACCAATAACAATTCCTAAACTCTGTGTAAAAGAAATAATACCACCATTTACCAAACCTGTTGCTATAACAATTGTTGCTATACTAGATTGTATAACAGCTGTAACTCCTGCTCCCAGAAAAGCTCCTTTAACCCTATTACTTGTAAATCTTTCAAGTAGTTTTCTAAAGGTGTTTCCGACAGCACTTATAATCTCTTTTGAAAGGTGTTGTATACCAAAAAGGAATAAAACTAATCCTGTAAAAGCTGTTATTATTATTGTCCAATCCAAATTATGTCACCTAATATAATATAGGGAATTTTTATTTAAAAATGTTTTATTAAACACCAAAACTATAAACTCTTATTTCTTTATCTATTTATGAATAAAAACTGGTTAAAAGAAGGTGCAAGAGACATTATTGCATTAGGAAGTATACCTTTTTTTCTTCTTGTTCTTATGAGAGTTTCATTATTAAACAAACCAGATTATTTTAGTCAATTTATTATCGCAGGCATTTTACTAATTATTTCATACTATATATTTAAACCAAATCTATACGCAGGTTTAGGATTAATTGTACTTACATTCACAGTCCTATATTATGATCAATTAAGATTTACTATCTTTGCTATTATAGCTTATTTATTATTAATTTTCTCATTAGTATATCTAAAAGAAAACAAAATCAAAATTTTTAAAGGAATATTATTAGGAGCAATAAGTGTAGGACTAAGTTATTATCTTGTAAACTTTATTATTTAGATTCAGAAGAATATTTAGGCCCTATATCTGAAATATATTTTCCCATAAAATCTGCTTTAATCTGTCTAAAATCCACAGCAAGATTATGGTCAATATGTTCTGAACTTTCATTTGATAATACTACTAATTTATCTTTAGAATTCATTTCATCTTCTACTTTTTGAGCTATTCCTATAAATACCATTTTTTAATATTTTTAAAGTTAATAATCTGGAAGTTCTTCTTTATCTTCTGCAGGTTTATCCAATGTTTCTTGACCAGCTTCAGGAGCTTTTGGTTCTTCAGCCTTTTCCTCAGCTTTCAAATCTTCATCTGCAATTGAATTAATCATTTCCTTAAACTTTGCAAAGCTTTCTGCAGGAATCCTTAATCCTTTCTTTGTTGGCCCTGTATATTTCTCACTTTCAACAAATTCTCTTATATCTACGCCAACTCTTCCATTATATTCTCTAATACCAATAACAATATCTGTTACAGTTCCTTGGTATTCACCTTTTTGGATTTTTCCAATATCTTTTTCCATTGTATTATTAATTTGTTTATAGGTTTTATAAATTTAACTCAATCCTCTCCAGGGAGAAATATCTTCATCATATTTTCTAGCATTTGAATAATCTCCATCTTCATCAGCTCCCCACCCACCTTCTGTATCCATTTGCATAGGAATTTCGCCCATTCCAGTTATTTTATACTTAAAAATTTCCACTTTGCCACCTATTTTATAACAATTAGTCTCAAGACCCATAACTGCATGATTTAACAATGTGTGATAAGTTGTTAATTCTCCTTCCATTCCAGAATCTGTAAAACATGTTGATACTAATTCATTTTTCATTAAAAATCAAAATTTTAAGTATTTATAAATTTAATGATACTAAATCACCCAAAACAAGCATTACAACCAGAAGCAATGTTTTTGTCTCTTTTTCTATGTAGATCACATAATAATTTTGAACCTCTGAAATAAATGCATAAATCATATATAGATTCTACACAGTCTTTATTTTTCTTTGTAATACACTGGGCAGCTTTTTTTATCTGAACCAAGTCTGTTTTAGAAAATTTAACTTCTTTCCCTCTTTTAGACTTCATATACTGAGAAACAGCAGCTTCTGTCACGCCAAGAATTTCGGCAACCTTTCTCTGAGTAAGATTATGTTCTTTAACAAGAATTTTTGATAATTCTCTTCTAAGAGCTGGGATCAAATACCATACTTCAATTTCTTGAGGCATTGTCTTTTTCATAAAAAGTTAACAATATTTAAGTATTTAAATCTAGCCAAAATTTAAACCCAAATCCACAATCTTTTTATATTAACAATAGTTAAAAAATTCATGGAAATAAATGATAAAGTAGCGAAACAGTTTAAACAAGATTTTCCCATATTTGAGAATAATAAAGGATTAATCTACTTAGACAATGCTGCAACATCCCAAAGACCAATCCAAGTAATAAATGCTGTAAAAGATTTCTCTAAAATTAATAATGCAAATATTCATAGGGGACTTTATACTTTAAGTGAAAAGTCTACTCAGCTTTATGAAGAAACAAGAAAAACAGTAGCAGAATTCATAAATTCTGATGAAAAAGAAATTGTTTTTACAAAAAATACTACAGAATCATTAAATCTCTTAGCTCATTCAATTTCTTCATTAATATCAGAAGGAAAAGACGAAATAGTTTTAACAGAAATGGAACATCACTCTAATATGGTTCCATGGCAAGAATTAGCAAAAAGAAATAATATGAAATTAAAATTCATTAAAGTAAAAGATGATTTCACATTAGACTATGAAGATGCTGCAAATAAAATAACAAATAAAACAGCAATTGTTTCAGTTGTCCATGCTTCAAATATTCTAGGCACAATTAATGACATTGAAAAAATAATAAATCTAACAAAAAAAGTAGGAGCTATCTCAATTATCGACGCTGCGCAAAGTGTTTCACATATTAAATTAGATGTTAAAAAGCTTGATTGTGATTTTTTAGCTTTTTCATCCCATAAAATGCTTGGGCCAACAGGAATAGGGATCTTATATGGAAAAAAAGAGTTTCTCAATAAACTTCCACCTTTTAATTTTGGAGGGGGAATGATAAAAAAAGTTACATTTGAAAATACAGAATTTGCAGAAGTTCCTGAAAAATTTGAAGCAGGAACCCAACCAATAACAGAAGCGATTGGATTAGCAGAAGCAATAAAATATCTCCAAAATATTGGATTAGAAAATATAGCAAAATATGAAAAAGAATTATTAATTTATGCTCTTGATAAAATAAAAGAAATCGAAAAAGTTAAAGTATATAATCCAGGACCAAACAATGCAGTATCAATTATTTCTTTTAGCATAGAAGGAATTCCCCCTCATGATATATCTACTTTAATGAACAAAGAAAATATTGCAATCAGAGCAGGCCACAATTGTGCAATGCCTCTAATGGATAAATTAAAACTTCCAACAGGAGTTGCAAGAGCAAGTTTTTCTTTCTACAATACAAAAGAAGATGTTGATAAATTTGTAGAAACTTTAAAAGGTATTAAGAAAATATTTGAGTGAGGTTATTGTCCTCTCCAAAAAAACCTATTTGCAGTTTTTTTATTAATAAAAAGAAATTTATCTGATTTATGTATTAAATCTCGTGAAGCAAGTTTATCAAAGGAAACCACTTCTACTTTTTTATTCTTATTTTTAACATATTTTAGTAATGGGACAAAATCTCCGTCTCCAGAAAATAAAATCGCCTTGTCATATTTATCCTTCCAAGCATCATTTAACATATCTAAAGCCAAATTAATATCATCCCCTTTAATAGTATAATATTCTTCCTTATCTTTATTAAATCTTTTTTGCCTTTTACATAAAACAACCTTACATTTTACGATTTTTCTTAATCTTGCAAGAAGTTTTTGTTGCTCTTTAAACCTTCTAGGATTAATTTCTTGTTTTAAAGAAGCATTGTAATAAAATATATCTATCAAATCATTTTTACCAATAATTTTTTTAATAAAAGCTTCAAAATCAAAGTGATAATCTGAATATGTTTTATTTAAAGATTTTAAACCATAAACAAAATTAGCACCATCAATATAAATAGAAATTCTTTCTCCCATTTTTTTTAAAATCCGGTATTACAGAAGTAATAGCCGGGAACACGCTTGCGGTATGTCCGAAGACTTAAGGCAATACCTGTTACCTTAAAATATAAAAATTTCACTATTATTTAAGTCTTTTGATTAACTTTTTAAAAGGTATTAAGAAAATTTTTGAATGAGGTTACTAATTTTATTCTAATGTAGTCTATTTTTTATTTGAAATTTTGTAGAAGATTTGTCAAGATTTTCCAAAGGACTTATTCTATCCAATGATCTTGCTTTTTCAGAATTTGATATACCATATATAGTAAATGCTTCTTCAATCAATCCTTTTTCTAAAAGACCATCTGCCATAGATTCTAAAATTAGATTCTGGTACTTTTCTGATATATTTGGAGTTTTTTCATGTGAATTATCTTTTTTGTTAAAATTAACATCAACCTTATACTCATTTTGTACAATATTTACAAGTCCCGCTATTTTTACATGTAATCTTTTTTTAAAATATTTTTCTTCTTCTAAATTTGAAGCGTTAATAAATTATTCTGAAACATTTGTAGTCTGATATTTATCAAAATTAAAAGACAGGTCATATGCTTTATTAGCTAAACCTTTTCCATACAATATTGCAAGTTTTGTTTTATTATTCATTTTATTCTAAAATTTCTTTTCTTAAACGACTCATTTTCATTTTTTCAGAAGCAAGAGAATCTTCAAGAGCATTTCCTAACTTATTCATAGTTTTTTCTTGCGCATTATCCAAATTTATATAATATCCCCTATCAGAATCATAGACCATCGGAGTTAAATCACCATGTTTTGCTTTAATAATTAAATAACTATTCTCATTTCCTTCAATTTGTTTAGGATATGCTGTTGTTGAGATTAAACTATTTTTTACTAATGTATCATTTAGTACTGATCCTAACAACACACCCCCAAGAGCTGTAATAACATATTTAAAAAATCTTGGAACCTTGATTTTATTTTTCTTTCCCATACAAAAACTAATTACATTTATATTTATAAAACTTTCTAAAATGTTACTCTTCTAGAATTACTCTTAAATCCTCTTTCTTCTCAATAGATTAGCATTTCCAACAACAGTTATAGAAGATAAAGCCATTGCAATCTCAGCAATAACTGGATGTAATAAACCTGCAACAGCTACAGGAATAGCAATTATATTATATGCAAAAGCCCAGAATAAATTCTGTTTGATTTTACCAAATGTTGCTTTACTTAGATTTATAGCTTGAACAACTCCTGTAAGTGATCCTTTAACAAGTACAATATCTCCTGCCTCTATTGCAATATCTGTTCCAGTCCCCATTGCAATCCCAACATTACTTTCTTTTAATGCCGGAGCATCATTAATACCATCTCCAACAAACGCAACCATTCCCTTTTCTTTCAATTCTCTCACAATTCTAGATTTATCACCTGGTAAAACATTTGCAATAACTTCCTTAATTCCAACTTGTTTTGCAATAGCTTTGGCTGTTTTTTCATTATCACCTGTAATCATAATTGTTTCATATCCTGATTTATTAAGTTCTCCAATAGCTTGGACAGAATCTTCTTTAATAGCATCTGCCACACCTATAAGACCTATAACCTTTCCTTGCTCTGCAACTAACATTGTTGTATAAGCATTATTTTCAAATTCATCTATTTTTGAACTAAATTCACTTAGTTCAATTTTCTTTTCTTTCATTAATGCACTATTACCAATAATTACATTTTTTCTATTAACAAATCCTTCAATTCCTCTTCCTCTTAAGATTTTAAATCCACTAACCCTCATATATCTAGTCAACTTAGCCCTAGCAACAATAGCTCTTGCAATTGGATGTTCACTTAGTTTTTCCAAACTTCCTGCAACATTTAGCAAATATCCTTCTCTTTTTTTAGGAAAGATTTCTTTTACTTCTGGTTTTCCTTTTGTAATTGTTCCTGTCTTATCAAAAACAATGATTTTAATTTCCTTCATTGTTTGAATAGCTTCACCTTTTCTAATTAAAATTCCTCTCTTAGAACCCATACCACTTCCAACCATTAAAGCAGTAGGTGTTGCTAAACCTAAAGCACATGGGCAAGCAATAACTAAAACAGCTACAGCAACTCCCACAGATCTACTTAAGTCACCACTAAAATACATCCAAGAACTAAATGTAAGAATAGCTAAGATTAAAACAACAGGAACAAAAACACCTGTTATTTTATCTGCAAGTTTTTGAATAGGAATTTTACTTCCCTGTGCATTTTCAACAAGATCAATAATATGTGCTAAAAATGTATCTTTCCCTATTTTTGTAGTTTTAATATATAATATTCCATCTTGATTAAGAGTAGCTCCAATAACATTATCACCTTTTTTCTTATCAATGGGTAAACTTTCTCCTGTTACCATAGATTCATCCACAGCACTTTTCCCTTTCATAACAATTCCATCTATGGGGATTTTTTCACCAGGTCTAACAAGAATAATATCTCCAAGTTTTACTTCTGAAATAGGAATTTCTAATTCTTTATTATTCCTAATAACAATAGCATTTTTAGCACCAAGTTCTAAAAGTTTTTTAATTTCTTGGCTAGCTTGTCCTCTAGATTTTGATTCAATATATTTACCTGTTATAAAAAAAGCCATAATCATAGAAGATATACCAGAGTAATCTAAAATATCTATAAATAAACTTAGGATTCCTGTTAAATAAGCTACAACAGTTCCCAGAGCTATCAAAGAATCCATATTAAAATAAAAACTTGTAAATCCCTTTAATCCTCCTTTGAGAGTATTAAATCCAATAATAAATATAACAGGAAATGACAAAATAAGAAGCACAATTGTCATAGTTTGCATTTCCATTAATCTAAATCCTAACAACCTTTCAGAAAACATAATAAGTGTAATAGGAATTGTAATTAACCAAACCCAGATTAACTTTTTCTTCCACAAGGTTATTTCAGAATCTTCAACTTTTTTATTGTGCTCGTGCCCTTCCTTAGAGTAATTGTGATCTAAAGCTTCAACTTTTTTTTTACTTGTTTCATCTAGACTACTTGTATCTAGAGTAGAATCTTCACTATCAAATTCAATTTTAGTTGCTTTATAATTTCCAACATCTGAAATAGCTTTTCTTATTTGATCTTCAGAAACATTATCTTCAATATCAATAAGACCTTTATTTGTCATAATATTAACACTTGCACTTTTAACTCCAGAAACTTTCTTTAAACTCTTTTCAATATTAGAAGCACATGAAGCACAACTCATACCTTCAATATCTATTTTTACTTTTCTTTCCATTTTTTCCTCCTTATATTTAATTAAAATCTATAACTCCCACTATTAATATCTGTTTTCTTTATTATTAAATATTCACCTTCAACTTGACTTGGTAAATATCCTGGCCAACATCCTCCTCCTCTCTTATTCTCTGTTCCAAGACCATCAATAGGATAAGAATTTCCACAATTATTACAAATCATTATATTTCCTTCTTGTCTATATCCTTTATGAGAAGAGTAACAGACATCACAGGCATCAAAAGCTGTTTTTATAAATCCATCACTAGCTTTAACTACAAAATATTTTATTTTTCCTTCATTATAAAATTTAGCTTGATTTGAAATTTCTTTTAAAGGAATTTTTATCATACCTTCTTCAACAACATTTCCTGTCAAACCTCCCTTATTAACAAATAAAAGAACAGCAAATAAAATACATACTCCTACAATTACAATTGTTTTTTTCTTGATTTTTATTGTTTGATTATTTTCTTGTTCCATTGGTTTTTCCTCCTTTTTATTTATTATAGTCACATGTAGGACTTCCACATCCACCACCACATGAACCTGTTCCCCCACAACCTCCACTACATGAACCAGCATTTGCAGAAGGTTCATTTACTACATTACCTATTATATTAGAACCTAACACACTTGCAGGATATTCTTCAAAAACATCTAAAGATAAAATCTCTGATTCAGAGGTTAGACCTGCATCATAATAAACTTCAAAATCATTAGGAAAACTATATTCACTTCCCCCAACACCATTTATTGTTAATAATTCATTTGATATTAAAGGGGCATGACCTGGACAAGGTATATCTACAGAAATAGTCATGGATGAAAAACCAGATGGATCATTTATAGCAGCACCTGTAAGATTAGCCATAAAAGGAAAAACCAGAATAAAAAGAATTAAATTTATTCCAATTGTTGAACCATACATTATAATCAAATATCTTTTATTTTTTTTAATTCCTTCTGTAGATAAACTCTTATGTTTTCTTAAATATAAAAATGATGAAAGAGTTGCAAAGCCAATAGATATTAAAATTAAATAATGAAAAATATAACGATTCATTAGCATTGGTTTAAAAAATTGCATTAAAATAGTAACCCCTAATATAGAAGCAATAATAAAAGCAATACACCCTATGTGTGGAATCAACCCATAAGCTACACCACTCCAAAAAGTTTTTTTACCTTTTTTCTTTTCCTCGTTTTTTTTGTTATCACAACAATCCATGAATAAAACTAGAATAAAATAGTATATAACCGCTTTGGTGAAACTAGTTTCACTTCCTCATTCTTCTAAAAATTAATATAATTAAAATTAATATACCAAAACTAAGAAGTGAAATTAATTGAGGTATAAAAGACATATATCCAAAATAGGATAGTAAAAATATAAGGGGGATTTTTCCTAAAAGAGTTGAAGCAACATATGGACCAAATTTAACATTACTAAATATTCCAAGAGCATAACTTAAAATGTCTACTGGAAGAATCATTCTTAAAAATACCATTGTCCAAAATTGATCTTCTTTAGGCATTTTATTCTCTAATTTGTAAAGTTCTTTTAAGGGAATTAATTTTTTAACTAATAATACACCCCATTTTCTTGATATAAAAAATACTATTATTGATCCAAGAGTCCATGCAAATATATTTACTAAACTTGTATAAAAAGGCCCAAATAAATTAGTCATTAAAGGGATTAGAGGTGTGGCACTTAATGGTGCAAAAACAATTGCCAATTGAACAAATAAAATATATCCCAAAAGAGCTAAAGGTTTATTCACAAAAAAGCTTTCAAAAAAATCTAAATTTGATTGAACAAGGTAAGAAACGATTAGAAATATAATTATAATAAAAACTAATTCTAAAAAATATTTTATTTTGTTTGATTTCATTTCACTCAATAATCTCAAAATCCTCATTACAATATCTTTCAGCTGTTTCTTCAATAAAAACCATTCCAAAAATAGGATCAACACACATAGCTGTTCCATTTACAGGTTGACTACATCCAAAACATCCAATTAAATCTTCAGATTCATGCTCCATTAAATTAATATCATCAAGCCTCCACCAATCATCGATAATTTCTACAAAAGTTCTATCAGAAATAGGATCTCTGCATTGTCTTGGATAACTTTCCATTGCAGGATTTCCAGCAGCAATACATTCTTCAAAATTAGTTATAGATTCAGAAGGTACATTGAGATAAAAAGTAAATACAATTGCTATTAAAATAATAATTCCCATAATTATATGTTCTTTACTTTCAGTTTCTAGATTATCCATTTTTAATTTCTCAAAACAACAATATTATTCATTCCCCTTCTCTTTCTCTCAATAAGTTGTTTAGCCTCTAATTTATCTAAAAGTCTAGTTGTTTTTACTTTTCCAATATCCATCTTCTCCATCAAGGTTTTTTGGAAAATAGCTCCATTTTCTTTTTGTAATAAATTAATAACTTTTTTCTCATCTCTATCCAAATTATCAAGTTTTAATTTCTTTTTTCTTTGTACTACTTTTTTAATAATTATTTTTTCTTTTTGTTTTGTAAATATTAATACAAGGCCAATAATAATCAATAATCCCACAATTGATAATGCTAAATAAGTTTGTTGATTAATTGTAGATTCCATAGGGCAAATTATTGCATGTTCCATATCACAACTTTGTGAAACAATTTCTGTTAAAGCACTTTGAAATAAGAATATAATTATAATTAATAATAATGAAATTCCTAAGATAATATATCCTACATTTTTGTTTTCCATATAAACTCAATAAATTGAGTTTTTATAAATCTTTAGAAGAAATCATCTTTTGTAAATATTTTTTCTGTGTCCCATCTTTATAATTTTGATTAATTCTTTTTCAATTACAAATAAAACTCGATAATCTCCTACTCTTAATCTATAAACATCATCTCCTTTTAATCTTTTTATGTCCTTGGAACTAAAATTATGTTCTAAATCTTTAATATTTTTAACAATTCTTCTATAAACAAATGCATTTAATTTATCTAATTCATGTAAAGCTCTTCTTTCAAATTTTATAGTATATATCATAACCCTAAATGTTTTTCAACATCTTTCATAGAAACTAAATCATCACTTTTTCTTCTTTCCTCTATTTCTTTCTTTGTTTTCTCATTTAATTCTAAATTATCTTCTATCATATTTTCAATAACTTCATTATAAGTTTCTCTTTCAAATATTTTCATCTTATCTAAATTACTCTTTACAGATGTTGAAATTTGTATTGTTGTTGGCATTTTATTATAACTCTCTATAGCATATTATAAATGGCTATAGTATTTAAATCTTTTGATTATAAACCTTTTTTATTAAACTTCACAAACATTATCATTAGTTAACATCTTTATAGCTATAACTAAAAATACTGCAGATACTAATTGAATTTCCAATCCTAATAAAGGTAAATTGCCCAATGTTGCACTTATTCCAAATAATCCTATAAATGCTGGGAATAAACCTGCAAAACAACCAGGGCAAGCACTTCCAAGAATTCCTGCAATCATACCAATAACACCCACACTTTCTCCACCATTTGAAGCAAGAAGTTTAGCTTCTCTAAACTTAACAATTGAAAGATTAAAAGTTAAGGCGACCAGTGAAGGAATTATCAAAAAATTAAATAATAAAAAGGGAATAAGAAACCAAGTTCTATAGGCTATAAATAAAACAGGAAAAGTCACATAGGTTTCATTAATATAAATATTAAATAAAATATAAGCAAAAAAAACAAAAATAAAATAAAAAATAAAAGGTTTTCTCAAAGTAGCATCTTTAATTCTCTGAACTCTTCTTTGATTAACCTTCATTTTTAAAAACAAAATTAAACAACAATCACACTACATGTATTAGGTTGTTGATACCATCCATCACCTGCTAAAGTAGCTTCTATAGCTGTTTCAAATACACTATATGGACATGCTCCTGAAATAAATCCAACACCTTCTCCATCTTTAGTTATAACAGTATAGGGTGTTCCTCTTCCTCCTGAAGAAGTTGCTTGGGCAGTTTCTTTGATAACTTCTGATTTTGCTTCATCATTATCTAAACAACTATTGAAATCATTTGTATTAAGTCCTACTTGAACAGCATATGACTTAAGACTTGTAATATCTAATGCAGCTTGATTTAAGAATAACAGATCATGATATTCCCAGAATTTATCTTGTCTATTAGCACATTCCGCAGCTTCACCAGCTTTTTGAGCATATGGGTGAATACTATTTAATGGAAAGTGCTTAAAGATTAAATTAACATCTCCATTAGCCACATATGAACTAGCTTTTAGACTAGCAACAAAACCTGTTGCAGCTCTTTCACAAAATGGACATTGAAAATCTGAAAATTCAACAACAGAAACTTCTGCATTTGCATCCCCGTAAACAGGATCATTATTTTCTATTTGAACCTGAACTTCTTGAACAGCGCCTCCTAGATCATTTCCATCATCATCATTAATTTCTAATCCAGACCACCCTCCAAAGATAGTTATAAGGAACAATGCTGCAAAAACTAATGCAAGACCTTTCCACAAGGTATCTTTCTTAATTGTAATACTTTTTCCTTCTGACATTTTTTTAATTTTACCTCCTTTTGATTTTATTGATTAGAACAATTAGTTTCTATGTAAAAATAACTTTATAAATATTTTTATATTCATAAAAATCCTTCATCTAACAAATCTTTCCAAGATTTTGCACCAATACCTACCAAGGCTTCTCTAAATGTTAAAATAGGTTTTTCATATTTTGCAAAATCATCAACAGCAATTCTTGGACATGCAAGTTCTACAAAAGAATCAATATGATAGAAATTCATTATTTTATCAGGAGTCATTTCATTCATTGTAATTAAAATAACTTTTTTCCCTGCTTTTTCTAATTTCTTTGCAATAAGTTTTGGTAAACCAAATTTCTGCCCAATCTTTGTACCAATAATAATTCCCACTGTTTTAGCATCTTTAAATCTAGATATTGCAATAGCTCTCTGTCTTAAAATAGTATTTCTAACTTTTGTCATATCAGCTATTTCATGATTATAAACATCAATTAATATAACAGGTTTTTTAACAGCAATACTAGCTCCCATTGAATGAAAATTATTTCCAAGAATAACAAAGCAATCAACTTTTTTTTCAATAGATTTTAAACCAGAATATTGACAACCTACAATATGTCCTTTGTAAGCTACATTTCCTTTTTTATCAGATAATATAACTTTCTTGCCATTTTGCTTATAGAATTCAATAATTTTATCCAAATCATGTCTATGTTGAATAGAATATGAAAATCCAATTGTCTTAAAATTTTTTAAAGCTTTCAAAGACTTCTTTAATATTGGTGTTAAATTAAGTTCATCTTTAATCTCAATATATAATATAGGGAATTTAGAATCAACAAATTTTGCATGTCCAAAATGAACAATTAAATCAGCTTTAACATCTACTGCTTCATCAACACCTATAGCACATCCACCCCAACATGATTCACCTGAAACCACAACTTTGATTCCAAGATCCTCAATAATTCCCACAACTTCTTCTGTATTTTGTTTAATTCCTTCAGGTAGTTGAACTAAAACCTTTTTAGGTTTTCTTTTCTTTAGTTCACTTACAAGTTTCTTTGTTTCAAAGTTAAATGCCATATAAAATTATTAAAAGAAGGGATTATAAGAGTTTTGGTTTGGAGATTTTTAAATATGTATTATTTCAGGATTGTCATCTTTTCCAAAATTCTTGGTAACAAGTTGATTATATTTGCTAGAAGAATATTTAACAACATTATAATTAGCTTGCTCTAAAATAGCTAATTGTTCTTTATTTAAATTTGAACCTAAACTATAGATATTAATTGACTTTTTATCATCTTCTATAGATTTCGGAAAATATTCTTCTTGAATATTGAAACCCATAATTCCTAAGGCGTGTTCTAATGGATCTGTTCCTCCAGAAAAATCTATTTGTTTTTCAAGTCTTGTAAGGCCTTGCTTTCTTTCTATAGAATAATGAGATCCTATTGTCATAACTACACAAATAAAAAATTAAATTATAAAGATATATCTTCTAGAGAATATACCTTAAATCTTATCAACTAAATCTAATCCAGGTTTTAGAGTTTCAGAACCTTTTTGCCAATTAACAGGACAAACTTCATCACCGTTTTCTCTAACAAATTGCGCAGCTTGAAGTTTTCTTAAAAGTTCATGTGTTCCTCTTCCAATAGAATTATCATTAATCTCATATGCTTTAAGAATTCCATCAGGATCTATAATAAAAGTTCCTCTTAAACTCATACCTTCATCTTCAATATATGTTCCATATTCTCTACAAATTTTACCTGTAGGGTCTGCCAACATTTCAAACTTAATCCTCTTGATTGTTTCAGAACTATCATGCCAAGCCTTATGAACAAATTCAGTATCAGTGCTTACACTTACAATTTCTGCTCCAAGTTCTTGAAATTTCTCATAATGATCAGCTAAATCACCTAACTCTGTAGGACATACAAATGTAAAATCAGCAGGATAGAAAAATAAGATAAGCCATTTACCCCTATATTTATCAGAATCTATAGTATCTATATGATCTTTATGAAAAGCATTTGCCTTAAAACTAGGTGCATGTTCATTTATTTTTATCATTTTTATACCTCCGTTTAATTTAATTAATATAAAATAAAATTAATCAACTAATCAGAATAGAATATTAAGTTAAGAATTTTTATATTTAAATAGATATGGGTTGTTAAGATTTATACATGATCAACCATATATATCTTTAAATATTATTTTTTCTCATCAAATATTATGGACAATAAAAAGGCGATTAAATTACCAAATTCAGACAAGGTATTTGGTCACGATAATGGGGATTATGAAGAACATGTATTTTTATCTTTATTAGAAGAAGCAACAAAAAAAGGATTAGAAAATTCTGTTTTAATAAAAACAACAGATGATTGGTTTGATATTCCTGATGATTATGATTCAAGTAATTTAGAAATATATAAAAAATTTAAAACCAATTCAATAACTGTAGAAGAACTTAGATCAATGTATAAACAAAGATATGGTATGGATTATTCTATTGAAGAAGAGAGGGGAAGACATAGATTTCAAATAAATATGGCAGATAAAAGACATCAAAATATTTGGGATTGGAAAGAATATAAAGTGCACATGAGATTAATTAATAATCAATAACAACTTCACCTTTCTTAATCTTACATTGACAACCTAATCTAAGATCTTTATCTAATCCTAAATCTTCTTCAGCCTGAGTAAGTTCAGATAAATTTTCTCCACCCTTTTCAATATTAATCATACATCTTCCACACAAACCATCTGAACATCCAATATCAACTCCAAGCTTTCTACAAGCATCTATAATTTGATCTCCATCATCAACATGTTCCTCTTTTTTATTTTTCTTTAAAATTATTTTCGCCATTTCTCTTTTATAATTACTTATTAGCTTTTATTATTTGTGTAAAGAATAAAATTTTCTAACTTATTCATATTACTTGCAAAACCACTATTTTCTCGATTAAATTCTGAATCATTTTCATATTGTTTTTTTTGCATCTTTACAGGTTGAGATTTCTCTAACTGTTCTGGTTGAGATTTATTCATCTTAGATCCAATATATTCTACAGCAAAATGTGTCATCGCTCCAAAAAAAGCCACCATATATAATCCTCCATAAATAAGTGCTCTACGAGCACTTCGATTTTTATTCTCCATATAAAATACAAAAAATTCCAATTTATAAACTTTAAGATAAAGAAATCCACAGATTATTCTTTAGAAATACCTTCAAGACTTGTTCCCTTTGATTCTTTAACTTCTGAAGTATCTTTAGGGGTAAGAACATATGTTCCATCAGCTTCTTGGATATAAGGTGGGCTATTACTTAAATTAGGAACATCAATAAAACTTGAAATTTTAACAGGATTTGAAGGACTAACAGAATTTATATTATAATTATCAATTTCATTCTTTAAAAGAGCTAATGCACAACCTATTAAAATTGTACTCCCGCCCCAAACTATATAATCTCCAAATTTAATTCCCATTTTATACCAATTAAAATTTTTATCCACTTATAAATTTTTAGATAGTTAAACTCACACTTTTTTACTAGAAATATATTCAAAAGCAGAATAAGCAGCAGTACATCCATCTGCAACACCTGTTATAAGTTGCTTGAAATGCTTATCAGTCACATCTCCTGCAGCATAAACACCTTCCATGTTAGTTGTTGAATTTTTATGATCAATTATTATTTCTCCTTTCTCACTTAATTTAACACCCAAGTCCTTTGCTAAACCAGATAAAATATCATGACCTATTGCTATAAATAAACCGTCTAATTTGAATTCTTTACTTCCATTATATTCTTTATCAAACGCAACACCTGTAACTAACTGATCACCTTTAACTTCAACAACATTAGTATTAGTTATTGTTTCAATCTTAGAGTTTTGTTCAACCTTTTTCATATTTATTGGTTCTGGATGTATTTTTTCTCCTCTAGCAATAATGTAAACTTTAGTAGCATGTTCTGCAATAACTAAAGCATCTTTGATAGCAGAATCACCTGCCCCTACAACCCCTACAATTTTATTTTTAAAAAGAGGAGCATCACATAAAGCACAATAATTCACACCTTTATTTTCAAATTCTTTTGAACCAGGAACATCAAGTTTTTTCCATTTTGTTCCTGTTGCAAATAAAATTGTTTTTCCATTATAATTTGCTTTATCTGTTTTAACACTAAAATCTTTCCCATTTTTTTCAACTTTTTGAACATGTTCTGTTTTAATACTAACCAAATCATAACTTCTAGCATGATCTTCTATTTTCTTTGCAAGTTCTTCACCTGTTAATTTCGTATATCCAGGATAATTTTCAACAACATTAGTAGTTGTAATAACACCCCCAACAGGAAGCTCTGAACCATGTGTTGAACCAAGAACAAGTGTTTTCATACCAAGTCTAGCACCATACATTCCAGCAGCCAACCCAGCACCACCAGCACCTATAATAATAAAATCAAAACTATTTCCTTCAGCCATTATTAATACTAGAATAATTTTATTATAAATCTATTGATTGTTAAGGTTAAAATATATTAAAATTTTTTAGCAAATAATTCAAAACTTATTTTATTAAAAATTAATCTCCAAGAACCATAAAACCTTCTAATGCCCTCTTAGATGACTCTTCATCCAAATAAAGTTGAGATCTATTAGCAACTACTCTATCTCCTTTCTTATGATGATCAGAATCAGAAAGAATTTCTATTCTATATGTTGGAGTATTACCAAATCTTAATTCAGGAGATTCATAAATTCTTGCCTCAACAACTTTTCTATTTTTTTCTTTTTGATAAAATACTTTAGTGTCAAGACCCACCATTGAGGCTACCATAGGATTTGATTGTAAATTCGCTAACTTCATAAATCTTCATCAAAATAATACTTTATAAGTATTATGAAAGAAACGCCCGCACCAGGAATTGAACCTGGGAGCCCCGAAAGGCCAAGAGTTCCAGTCTTGTGCAATAACCACTATGCGATACGGGCTTAAACTAATTAGAAAAAATCAATTTATAAATATTATACTTCAGAATTAATCCTTCATTTCAATCTTAATATTAACATTCTTAGGAACTCTAAGTTTCATAATATGATGAAGAACTTTTTCATTTGCAGGAAGATCAATTAATCTTTTATGGATTCTCATTTCAAACCTATCAAAAGTAGCTGTACCATCTCCACAAGGAGATTTTCTTGTTGTAACTTTTAACTTTTTAGTTGGAAGAGGAACAGGACCACTTATTGTAATACCTGATTTTTTAGCTAAATCTTTAATAGAATCACAGATATTATTCAACATTTCAATGTTTGTACTGTTTAATTTTATTCTTACTTTAGGCATGATATAGAATTTCAAAACTAGTTTAAAAACCTTTTTATAGATTTATTTGGGAACTTCATCTTCCTTATGTAACCCAAAAAGAGAAAATATAAAATCAAAAAATCTTAGAACTATTTCTAAGACAATTATGAAGGATAAATAATTAACAATATTATCAAAAAAGTCTCCAAGATAACTTAATTGAGATAAAATTCTTCCAAAATCAAAAAATCCAGGTGTTAAGAAAGAAACAGCTAATAACATGAAAGGCAACATTTTAGCAATTTCTCTAGCAACCTCTTCTTTGTAGTAAGCACTCATTCTTACAGCAGCTATAATTGTAGCAGAAATAATTAATATAGAACCTATTTCCAAATTCTGAGTTAAAACTACTAAAAATATTGTAAAAAGACTAAACCAGAAAAAAATCAAAAACGGTAAAATAATTATATATTCTAAAAAATAAAACAATCCTGCAATTACTTTAGAGAAAAAAGGATGCTCAGATTTATTGTATTTATTTAAATTTAATTCAAGTAAATTTTTCTTTGAAATATATCTATAAAATTTCCACACAAAAATAGAATATACAAATACAAGAAGAGCAAGTAAAAATAAATTAATAAAAATCTGTGCCCAAGGAGACAATGAACTAAGAGCAGATTGATAACTACTTAAAAAATCTGAAATCACTTTATTAATACCCCTTTCATAATTTAATCTAGTTATTATTATTTTTAAATGTTTCAATAAATTTAAATACAATATTTCTTTGTTTCTAACATGATTGATATAAAACATATCAGAGAAAATTCAAAAGAAGTGAAAGAGAACATTAAAAAAAAGTTTCAACATGACAAACTTCCCCTTGTTGATAAAGTCAAAAAACTTGATGAAGATTGGAGAAAACAAAAATATAAACTTGATAAACTAAGGTCAGATAGAAATAGAATTTCTAAAGAAATTAATCAAGTTATGAAAGCTAAGGATAAAAAAACAGCTAAAGAACTTATTAAAAAAGCTAAAGCAATTCCTTCTGAAATAGAAAAAGTTGAAGTTAAAGCTAAAAAACTAGCACAGGAAATTAAAGAAATCATGTATCAAATTCCTAATTTTATTCACAAATCTGTTCCAATAGGAAAAGATGAATCTAAAAATAAAGTATTAAAAAAAATAGGAAAAACATTAAAATCTAAATATGAAATCTTCAATCATGCAGAATTAGCTGAAAAAATCAACGGAGCAGACTTTAATTCTGCCAGAGAAATTGCTGGCAAGGGATTTTATTATTTAACAGGTGATTTAGCTTTATTACATTCAGCTATGATAAATTTTGCAAGAGATTATATGCTAAGTAAAGATTTTGATTATGTTATTCCTCCTTTTATGATTCATAAAAATGTGGTCGAAGGTGTTATGAGTTTTGAAGAAATGGATGCTATGATGTATAAAATAGAAGGTGAAGATCTATACTTAATAGGAACATCTGAACATTCAATGATTGGAAGATATATGAATAAAACATTAACCTTAAAAAATTTACCAATAACATTAACAAGTTATTCTCCTTGTTTTAGAAAAGAAGTAGGCTCACATGGTATAGAAGAAAAAGGATTCTTTAGATTACATCAATTTGAAAAACAAGAAATGATTGTAATTTGTAAACCAAAAGATTCTTACAAATGGTATGAAAAAATGTTAGATTATACTGTTGAAGTTTTTAAAAAATTAAATGTTCCTATAAGAAAATTAGAATGTTGTTCAGGAGATTTAGCAGATTTGAAAGCTAAATCATGTGACATTGAAGCATGGTCACCTAGACAAAATAAGTATTGGGAAGCAGGTTCATGTAGTAATCTAACAGATGCCCAGGCAAGAAGATTAAATATTAAAGTAGATAATGGAAAAGAAAGATATTTCCCACACACCTTAAATAATACTGTTCTAGCTTCTCCAAGAGCTTTAATAGCTGTAATGGAAAACAATCAATTGAAAGACGGTTCAATTAAGATTCCGACAATTCTTCAAAAATACATGGGTGGAAAAAAGAAGATTGAGATGAAGAAGTAATCAACTTCTATAAACACTTTTTCTATGTTCAAATTTTAACAAGATAATATTATCATTTAATACAGCATAAATTAATCTAAATGGTTTAATATAAAGTGATCTTTCTCCACGAGTATATCTCAAGGGCTTACCAACCATGGGATTAGAGATAATTTTTTTAATTTGTTTTTCTAACTTTTTTTTATTAAATAAATCAAGTCTTTTAACATTTTTAATAAATTCCTTGCTAGGAATTATTTTTACCATGATTTCATTTCTTTAAAAAATTCTTCAGGAGTATAACTTTGGTTTTTACCATTATCTATATTTTTCCAAATTTTATCAAGCTCTCTCATCTCTTGAATTTCCCTCTTACTAAATTTCTCAATTCCTTTTAATACTATAAGATTTCCATGTCTCATAATTCTAAATGCGCTTCCAACATCTAATCCTCTTCTTATAGATTCGGGAATTACAATTTGCCCTTTTGTACTAAGCTTTGTTATTTCCATACAAAAGTAAGATATTCTTACTATTTAAATATTGTGATTTAAGCTTTTAACTTTACTTAAAGTAAACTCTATACCAAGGTCTTAATGCTAAAACTATCATTGCTATCAAAAAATACCAAGTATTTACAGAATGAACCCAACTCATTGCAGCAGACCAAATTGTTATTACAAACAAAACAAAAGCTGCAACAGAAAGTTTAACTAAACCAACATCCCAAGCATCCATTTTTTTAACTCTTTTATTTAACCAATTTATCATTTTTCACCTCCTTTAATAAATTATTTAAGATTTTTAGATTTATAAATTAATCTTTAAACCAATCCAACTTTTCCTGCCTAGGTAATTTTTTAATAGCATATTCAAATTTACAAGCAGCAGATTTATCTTCACAAGGTTTTGAAAAAAGAAGTTTTCTAAATCCTTTTCTATAAACATATTTACTTCCCTTTCCTTCTGCATGAGCTTTCATTCGTGCATCAACATCATTACTAATACCTGTATAATATGAACCATCTCCACACTCCAGAATATAAACACACCATTGTTTTTTCATTATAATTAATAGAAATAAAACTATTTAAATTAACCAAACCTAATTTTAAAATGGGTATGAATGAATATGATAGACTTATGGAAAATCAAGCTTTTTATGCTATTTTAAGGGGAGCTACAGAACCCTTTAGTGATCACTGGGCTCATAGAGAAACATTTGGATATATGGGTAAAAAAGTAAAAGCAAATATAGAACTTCAAGAAATTATTCATGGAAAACCAAAAGAATTAGATTCAAAATTAAATATAGTAGATTCGATTCCCCTAATGGATTTAGATCTACTCAACAAACTTTAAAATGGCACAACAATATTATTCAAAAAATAAAAATCCTCCTTTAACAGATGAGGAAATAAAGCAAAGACTCAAAGATGTTCAAGAAGAAATGAAAGAAGTTTTAGAGTGGAAAAAAGAATCTGAAGCAAATCTTAATAATCCAAAATTATCCCCTCAAAAAAGAGGAGCTGCAAAAAGAGCTTTGAAAAAAATTCAAAGAAGAACTAATACTGTTAAAGGTCAAATAATTTATTGGAAACTTAGAATAAAAGGGGAAAGTCATTTTAAAGCTAATATTGAAAAAAATGAATTTTGGGCAAGTTGCAATGAAAAAGCTGAGGCAGAGAAAAAGAAAATAGCAGAAGCTGAATTACCCAATATTTTGAAAGGTAAATTGTAATCTTTAATCTTCAAATAAATTTAATAACCTATTTTCATTATATCTTTCATGATTAAGAAAAAAAAGGTGAAACTGTTCCTTTGGACTTTAAATTTTTTAGTTATATTTCTTCTTATCTGGAGTTTAGTTAATTATCAATTTCTTAATCAAAGTGTAGGAACTCTGGTTCAAATATGGGGTCTAATAGCAATGGTTTTATTTATAATTATTCTTGAAGGTGCTCCTGTTTTTGTAGGCCCTGGAATGGGAGTAGCAGCTGTATTAGCAATGGGAGTTCACAATCCTTGGTTAGTTTTAGTTTTATTTCTCTCTTCAGCATTAATAGGAAATATTTTTTATTTTTATCTAGGACATAATTATGGAAGAAGAATGCTAAAATATTTTGATAAAGAAGATGTAAACAAATATACAAAATCTTTTAAAAAATACGGAAGAGCTGCAATGCTTATCATGGCTGTATCACCTGTTCCCTATCTTCCAACATTTGCAGGTGTTTTTAAAATTAAATCACCTAAAATAATCATAGAAGTATTAATATTAAGATTAATCAGACATTTAGTGGTTTTCACATTCTGGTATTATCTTCTTGTTGGTTTTTAAAAACATTTATTAACCATTAATAATTAAATAGCGCATGGCGAAAGCAAAAAAGAAAAATAAAAAAGAGATGGCATGGCAAGACTCTTGTAAGAATGGAAATTACAAGGGATGTGGTGGATGTGCTTATTTCCTAGGATTCATCGGTGCAGTTGTTTATTACATATCAGCAGCATCAGGTTTTTGGATGGGAGTTCTTGGAGTTTTGAAGGCATTAGTATGGCCAGCATTTGTAGTATTCAAATTACTAGGAATGTAAAAACTCTTATTTTAAATAAAGTAGAAGATATTCTTATTTGTAATTTTTATTAATAAAATCAAGTATCCAAAGAAATATAGATAGAATTATTCCAACTACCAAGATGATTAATAAATGAGCCTTCATAGGAACCCCTTGTGATATATCTATAAAACCATTAAGAAATTCATAACCTCTCCAAGGAATTGTTAATACATATGCTATAATATACAAAATAACAGCAATAACTTGTTTTCTCCACAAAGGTGTTAAAGTTTTCCAAGACATAAAATATAATATAAAAATAAATTTATAAAATCACCTATAGAGAAATTTTTGATAAATTAATATTACATAAGAAAGAACTAAAACTATTCCTCCAGACATTAGAATCATATCTCCTCTTAGATAACCATAAATTAACCATAGGAAAGAACTTGTAACACCTATAATTTCCCATAATAAGGAAACATCTCTTACTTTTTTTGTTTTAAAACTTTTAACTATTTGGGGAGATAATCTTAAACCAGAAGTTACTACAGCCAAAAGTCCAATAATTGTTATTAAATCCATATTAATAATTAATTAAAATACTTTATCAATGTTTTTATTTTGGAGAAACGCTATAAACTAGATTAAAATAAAAGAACCCAAAAGGTAAAAATTAACCTTAATTAAAGTACCTAAAACGTTAAATTATCGTTATATTCATTAATTTAAAGAGGGTCAATAATTTTTAAAAGTGTACCCAAAAGGTAAAATATATAAAGGTTTTCTTTCTTAATTATGCATGGCTTATCTAATTAAAAACAAACAAAGCAGATCTTTTATAAAAAAAGTTAGATTTATGCAGAAAGAACTTGTAATAAAAAAATATATTGGGAAATATTCTGGAAAAATTACAAAAGAACAATTTATGCTAAAAAATATGAATGAGTTAACTAGTGAAGAATTAAAATTCAGAAAAAGATTCTTAAACAAAATACAAGATAAATTATCTTACAGCCAAACTCTTCCAGAAAAAGTAGAGAAAAAATCAATTTTAATAGATAATTTAATTGAAATAAAAAATAATAAAGATTTAATTTATAACGAATTTGCAAAAGAATTTATTTTTAACTCTAATAATATTGAAGGGTCAAAAATCCCAAAAAACGAAGTAATTAAAATTCTTGAAACTGGAAAATCTAAATACAGAAATAAAAATGAAATAAAAGAAGTTGAAAACTCAATTAAAGCATTTGAATACTTACTAATAAATTTTAAATTTAATCTAGCATCAATTAAGAGATTATATTATATTCTAACAAAAAATTTAAATATGGAAGGGGATATCCCATATCCAAGAGGATTTAAGGATGTTGCAAATGTTGTTAATAATAAACCAACTACCAATCCTGAAAATGTGGAAAAAGAACTACAAAACCTTCTTAACTGGTATAAGAAAAATAGAAAAAAAGAACATCCATTAATCTTAGCGTTTAAGTTTCATAAAATATATGAAATGATTCATCCTTTTTTAGATGGAAATGGAAGAACAGGAAGATTAATTATGAATAAAATACTTATAAGTAAAGGATATTTTCCGTTGATTGTTTACAAAACTAACAAACTATCTTATTTTAACGCACTTGATAAAGCAACTGAAGGTAGAAATAAAAAATATTATCAATTTATGTTGGAGCAAGCAGACAAAACTTATGATTTTATTTTAAAAACTATTGATAAGTATTAAATCCATTTTTATAAAGTTATTTTTTCATAAATGCTTTAACCAAACCAAAGAAGATAAATCCAATACCTAAACCCACAAGTGTACCTACAGCAGGATTTCCAAAAAAGATTCCTACACCAATTCCAATCATTAATGCACCAACAAAAATCATTCCACCTGCATCATCTGATCTAGATTTTTTCTTTTTCATGTTTAAATAATCTAAATAGAGTATAAAAACATTACTCAAAAATAAATAAAAAAGAAAAAAAGAAATTTAAAAAAAAAGATTAACCGAAAAGTTTTTTTCTACGATCTTTCCAAGCTACAAATCCAATTATTATCCAACCTAATAATGATCCAATCTTAGGTACAATTATAGCTAAACTAAACCAACCAGGATATTTTCTTTTCTCAAATATTCTCCATTTAGAGATAATTAATAATACTATTAGAGCAATCCACCCTACAATTGGTACGAATACTAAAAATACCCATGCCCAATGAAATTTCCCCATTTGTAACATCATGGACCATCTAGCGAAAGGAATCCAAGCAAGCCAAGAATTTTTATATTTTAACTTTTTAGCGATAGTCTGCCATGCAAAAGATGTATACACATAAAACGCAGCCATAAATAAAACAGCAATCATAATTCCGATTGCAATTAAAGCTCCACCAACTGCACCTCCTGCCATTGAACTAAAGAAAGGACATTGGGTCATAAACTCTGTAAAGTTTCCCGTAAATCCTCCAGACATCAGCTGTTCACAAGTTTCAAATACCATATTTATTATATTTCTACCTCCTTTTTATGAACATATATGGGGATTACTTTCTTTTAAATGTTATTGAGAATTATGGTGGTGATAATTATTTAAAAAGGAATCTCTGGTTTAAGACTTTTCAACCTTGCTTCTTCTTTTTCTCTTTTCCTTTTTTTAATAGTATATTTCCTTCTTTCAATTCCCCTTTGTTTATTTTCTTCTTTTAACATTCTTTTTATTTCTTCAAAAGGGGTCTTAGTTCTATTGGTAATTTGTGAATGATATTCTCTCAAAAATTGGGAATTTGTCCAACCTTTTGTTTTTGCTTCAACAATAAGTTCTGTTTCTAAAACAGCTTTTTCATATCTTCTAAGAGTTCTTTGATTTTTATAAATAAAATTTCTATTATCAAAAAAAAGAGCATTATATCCTAATTTTCTCCAAGCTCTTCTTCTTATTGCTTCAGATGTTAAAACTATATCTGTTAAAGAATATTTAGATTTATTTCCTTGTTGAAAATGTTTCCAGCTTTTTACTTCAAAAGGATCATTAGTCTCTAATCCAAAAAAGCTATTAGCATTTATTATTCTTGAAAAATTATCAATATCTAAAAAATATTTATCTCCTTTCTTAATCCACTTAAAAGAGGAAGAGTTAGAACCTTCCCCATATTCTTTATAAGGATATAAAAAACCTTTTTTTTGATTAAAATCATATATTTTTTCTGGATGATATTCAGGGTAAGCGACCCATAATTTTTCAAAAGAATCAAATTCAAACTCTTTTGAAGAAAATTGAACAACTTCTACTTCTAAGTCTTCATTAATTTCTACACCATTATGAAAATCTTCAAAAACATCATATTTTGCAATTTCTCTATTTAAAACTTTTCTAATAATAAAAGAATTTTTAGGATTCTTATATTTATCTGGGATACAAATCTTTACAGAGTGACTCTTTTCAACATGGTCTCCAATTTTATATCCTTCAAAAAGATTTACTCCAAATTCAGAATAATCTGTTGTTTCGCATTGCATTTTAGTTTTTCCTATACTTTGATAAGATTTTTCAATTACAAGAGAATTACTTAAAATAGGGATGTTAAAAAAACCCTTACGAAAATTTTTAGAAGAATATTTATAATCTTTATTCCAATATTTTTCTCTATTTTTTAAATATTGGTGAGAAAAATTTAAATTAAATAATTCTGAAAACCCATAAAGCCCAGATTTTACTTTCTCTCCTGTTCTAAGAGACCTTAGTTTTATTTTATTAAACTTAAATAAAATTTCTTCTTTTGTAAGTCCTTGTGGATTATCATACATTGTTGCAATCGCGACAAGTCTATCTGTTGGAGCTCCCATAAAAATCCAACTAGTTGATGATATTTAAGAATTATGGTGGTGAAATTGTATATTTCTCTTATCACTTTGGATAAAGCTCAAACAACTCTTTACATTCTTCTCTCATGAAATTTTTAACTAAAAACATTTTTCTTGGTTTTTCGTTTTTAAGAATATTACTACAAGAAACATAGAAAGATCTAGAAGATTTTTTCTTCTTCCCAGCATTCTTAATCATATCTTTGATATTAACCCCATATACAATTCCTTTCATTCTTGCCCAAGCAGCTGTTCCCGTACAAACAGCACAAGGCTCATGAGTTGTATAAAGAATACAATCTTCAATAAAAATAGATTTTCTTTTCTTACATGCTTTAGATATTGCTAAACATTCTGCATGTGCACTTGGTGTTTTATCTCTAAATCTTCTTTGTTGACTTTTTGTTATAATTTTACCATTTCTAACAACCACCGCTCCAATAGCATATTCTCCTTTTTTAGCACTCTTTTTTGCCTGCTCAATTGCAGCAAGCATGAATTTCTTTTCTGGTTTATATTTCATTTTTTAAATTTGGAAACAACTCCTTATTTTATCTCTAATAACTTATTAGCAATTAATTTAGCTAATTTTTCGTGATTTGTATTATCCATATGAACTCCTTCAATTTTATCTACTTTTATCTCATTTGTTGGATTTAAATAATAAACATTTTCTTCTTTTGCAAGATTTTCATATGATTTAACTAATTCCTGGGTTTTCGCAGTTGCACCTTTAAATAATTTAGATGCAAAATCAGCTTCTTCTAATACTATGGGGGGAACAATAATGAGAATTTTAGCTGGAGAGCAATTTTTTAAAATTTTCATATTCTTAACTATTTTAATTAATTTCTTCATTCCATTAGTTATATCTTCTACATTCAAATTTAACATTTCTTTAGTATCTGTAGTTCCTAGCATTATAATAACAAAATTAAGAGGTAAATTAGATTCTAAAATATTAGGTAAAGTTTCAGCTCCATTTCTTAAAGGAAAATCTATTCTAGGATCATCAAACATAGTAGTTCTTGCACCTAAACCTTCTTCAAAGACCTTATAACCATCTCCTAAAAGATTCTGCAAGATTCCTGGCCAACGATTATCAAAACTATATCTCTTTAATCCCATACTTGAAGGAACCCACCCCCATGTATTAGAATCTCCATAACATAAGATATTTTTTACTTTAGAAACAGGCTCATATAAATTTTCTTTCATAATTTATTATGGGAAGCTTTCTTTTTAAAATAAACGCCAACTATGTACAACTAACTTTTTATAAAAAAATAGGATTAAACTCCTATCTTATGTTTTTCAAAGATTTAATTTTACTTTTTAACATTAACTGCTTTCATGCCCTTATCTCCTTTCTCTGCATCAAATGTAACTGCATCATCTTTATCAATAGTTACGTTTGCTTCAAGGCCTGTTTTATGCACAAAATATTCTTTTCCATCTTCTCCAGCTATGAATCCGAATTCCTTATCGCCATTAAAAAATTTTACTGTTCCTTTCATTATTTTTTCCTCCTATAAAATAAATTAATCTTGGAAGTTTAAAAAGGCTCTTATTTGCAAAGATTAGAAGAATTATCCTCAATAAATTCACGTAAACGAGCTCTCCAATCTCCTCTAGGATCTCTCCTAGATCTAATTGCATTTCCAGAATCTATTAATTCTTGTTTATTCATAAGAAGATCATTAAAATTAGCTACAACATAAGGTGCTTCACCATATGATTTATTATATGCTACAAACCAGTCTAAAGGAGTATGTACTACAATATATTTCCCAAATTGATCATTTTTTTTACCCAGAATAATTCCCTTACTTTTATGTAAAAGTTCTGCAGCAAATGCCCTATATTTAGCCTCATCAATATATTCCATAGACATTACTTTATCTTCAATCCCATTATCTCTAGACAATCTAATCTTATCTTGTTCACCTGAAGGAAGAAACTCTGTCCCATCTTTGATTTCAAGTTTACTTGTTAAACCAATTGCTTCACTAAGAGAAGTTACAATATAATCATTAGTCATCACATCTTTACCAACATGTTCTCCACCCCTAGAGATACTTATTACAGGACTAAGATTTCCTTGATCATAAATACTTCCTCCAACTTCTAAATCATTTCCTGATGCTCCTCCTAAACTAAATCTCATTTGTCCTTTAGAAGTAAATTTTAAGGTTGTAGGATTCCAATCAATTCCTAAATTTTTTAAAGAAAGTTCTTTATAGCTACTTAATGCTTGAAATGCAGTATAAAAATTATCAGTTAAACTAGTAAAATCATTTTGAGCTCTAAGGCTTTTAGGTGAAATTATATTTATCTTTGTCATGAAATATTAAAGAAAATAAGAGGTTTTAAATCTTTCTATTGATGTCATCACATAATGGTTACATTATGCATTAAAGGTGTTAAACAAAATCAAAACGCCCCAACCGGGAAGTCGCATGTTTTGTCTTGAACTGGGGGTGTGATTTTTGTTTATTTAACTATCACAGTTTATCGAGGCTGTTGAAGTTTATATAGTTTTTGTATGGGAGTTGTATTCTCCCTTCTCTTTGTATAAAAACATCAGAACTGGCATTAAGCTTTCATCCTCCAGTGTCCTCTTTAGTGTTTCAATCATTTCCGCCTTGCTTCTCCCAAAAACCATTTCATAGGAAAAGTTTGATCGTTTTTCTTTTAATTGTTTAAACTCGTTTAAGAATTCGGTTTTTAATTTAATAAGATTCCATGCTTGGTTTCCTTCACTATAACGGACTTTTCCATTTATCTTCACTAGTCTTCTTGGAAGAATTGCTTCTTTTTCTTGAAGTGTGTTTGCCATGTGAATCCTCATCACCTCACGCCTCTTCGTTAATAGTATTAGGGTTTCGTTTGTGTTAAATGTATTTATTGTCTTTTTTTGGCAATGTGGGAAAGATTTATAAGATAGTCACATTTTGGTTTAAAATGAAGAATTTGGAGAATTCGAACCTTTCTTGGAAGGAGCGAAAGATATTGAAGGAATTGGATGTTGATGCTAGGCAGAGTGCTGCTGGGATTGGGCATAAGTTGGGGATGTCGAAGCAGGTTGTGAATTATCATGTTGAGAATATGATTAAGAAGGGCTTTATCAAAGAATTTATTACTTATGTTGATACGAATAAGCTTGGGTATACGTTTTATAATGTTCTGGTTAAGATGAAGTATACGACGACTGGGGATAAGGCGAGAATTGTTAATCGGTTGAAGGCGGTGCCGAATGTTGTGTGGGCTTCTTCGCTTAGGGGTGAGTATCAGATGATTGTTTCTATTTTGGCGAGTGATGTTGGGGAGTTTAGTATGTATCTTGATGATGTTTTGAATTCGTTTAGTGGTAAGTTGCTTGATTATAGTTTTTTTATTGTGATTAGTGCGTCGCAGTTGGGGTATAAGAAAATTCATAGTTCTAAGAAGGGGGGGGATAATTATCATGCTAAGGTTGGGCATAAGGATTTGGCTAGTTTGTCTGATAATGATTTGAAGGTTTTGAGGTTACTCGCTAATAATGCGAAGATGTCTACTGTGAATTTGGCGAAGAGGAGTGGGTTGACTTTGGAGAAGGTTAGGTATTCGATTAAGAAGCTAGAGAAGGAGAAAGTTGTTCAGGGATATAAGCCGCTTTTGGATGTTTCTAAGTTGGGGTTTATTTGGAATGTGATGTTTTTGAGGTTGAAGACTTCTAGTGAGGAGCAGAGGGAGGAGATGAGTAATTATTTGAAGAAGTTGCCTGAGATTTTTTATGTTGTTAGGGGTGTTGGGAACTGCAATTTGATGATTGAGTTTCAGACTAAGACTAGTGAAGAGTTTGAGAAGGTTAAGGAGAAGGTTTCTAATAGGTTTAGTAATTTAATTGCTGATGAGAAGACTGTGCAGTTGATTGAGGAGCATAAGTGTACTTATTTTCCTGGAAGTTTGGGGAAAGAATAATTTATAAATATGTTTAGATATGAATAATTATGGTGATGAATTTAAAAACAAGATTCAATTTTTTCCGTACAAATAATTTTACTTACTTAGACAGTTCTGCGACAACACAAAAACCCAATCAGGTGGTTTCTGCCGTTAAAAATTCTCTTGAATATGCCGGAAATCCTCATCGGAGTGGACATATCCCTGCTGTAAAAAATGAAGGCAAAATTACTGTTGCTAGAGATAATATTGCAAGATTTATCAATGTAGATCCTCAAGAAATTGTCTTTACAACGAATACCACTGACTCTATAAATTTGGCTGTTGATGCAATCGCGCATAATATTAAGAAAGGTGATGAAATAATTATTTCAATTGCCGAGCATCATTCAAACATGCTTCCATTTAATAAACTCATAAAAAGGGGGGCGATTCTTAAAACAGTTTCTCTAAAAGATGGAATTATTGACATTGATGATTTAAGGGAAAAAATATCAAAAAAGACTAAGGTTGTTTCATTGCAACATTGCTCTAATGTGCTGGGGAACATAAATAATGTTGAAAAAATAGGCAGGTTGATTAAGAAAGTTGATAAGAATATTGTTTATATGGTGGATGGCGCTCAGGCGATTGCGCATATCCCCGTAGATATTAAAAAAATAAAATGTGATTTTTATTCTTTTTCTGGACATAAAATATATGGTCCTGATGGTATCGGAGTCCTTTATGCTTCAAAGAGAGTTTGGGGCTTACTTGAGATGGTTCGTATGGGAGGTGGAACAATTAGCGATGCATCTATAGTAACAGGCAAGCTTAAAGACACATTGGTTATTGATAAACTCGATTCATTGATTGGTTTGGAGGGCGGGACTCCGAATATAGCAAATATTATTGGATTATCTGAGGCGGTTAAGTTTATCAGGAAAATTGGATTTGAGGAAATTCAAGAACACGAAAAGCGCTTAACTAGTCTTCTTCTAAAAAAGTTATCTGATATTGAAGGAGTCAAAATTTATGGTCCTGAAAATATAAAGAACAAGATAGGTGTAGTATCTTTTTCTATTGGGGGTGAATCGTTGGGGGAAATGGCAATATTCCTCAATAAGCGAAAAATTTGTATTCGACAAGGGTCTCATTGTGCCTTTCCGCTTATTGATGAGTTGGGGAGTGAAACTATTAGAATTAGTTTCGGAGTTTATAATGACGAAGAAGATGTAGAAAGAATTATCCAGGAGATACAATTTTATTTAGACAAGAAGAAGGGGTTAATTAAAAATAAAAATTTAGAGGAGGTTAGGGATCAGCCATATTACAAGAATATTCTTCCTGTTCAGAGAGCTTCGAATATTATTAAATTAATAAAAGATTCAGTTTACGATAAGGATACTGAGGTGATTATACAGGCAGGACATTTTTTGGCAATTCCAGATACAGAATCAAACTCATTTTATCCTAGTATTAAGCCGTTGTTGCCCGAGCACTTATATCCTTTACTTGATGAATTTGGAATGACGTCTTTTCCGTTGTTTACCTGGGAACTTGGATGTAATGTTGTTAGCGAATTGAAAAAAGAGGGCGTAAAAGCGAAATTGTTGCTTGTGGCAAATGATACTACTGGAATTAATGAGCTAAAAAACTCGCCTGCCAATAAATCTGGGAAGTCTGCAGAGGAATATCGTGAGGAGTTTTTAGGTAGATTTGGAAAAAATTCTTTGCCAAAAGAGTACATGGATATGCTTCATGAAAGTTCTTTAGATTTAGAAGATATATTGAAATTTGGGGAAGATTATTTTACTAGAGAATCTTTATTGAGAGGTAGGTTTAAGGATTTTATAGACAAGAATAAATCTTTCTTCGATGGTATGATCGATTATACTGGACAACAGGGGAAGATTGATGTTGGAATTAAGGTTCTTGATAATCAAAATATAAAGACTTGTAGATTCAATACGTTTAATTCGAAGACTGGTGGAAGATTCTGTATTGTTGAAGTAGCTCAGTTAATTGCGGAGATGTTCGGTAAATCGGAGGGTTATGATTACAAATATTTACACTCAGAGGTAAAGAAGCCGAAATCTGAAGCAAAGAATAAGGTCTTTGTTATGTTGACTCCAGAGATGTGTAATAATGCTGTGATAAGCGGGGGAGAACTTTATGTTAAGCTATTTGCAGGAGAGAAGGACAAAGGATCTTTTAGATATTTTAATTTTCAGTTTGGACCTGATGCCGAGAAGTCCCTTGCGATTGGTCTTGAAGGAAGCTATATTTCAAATAAAGGTAATCTAATTGAATTAGATATCGAGAAAAAGCCTGATTTCCCTAATTTGTGGAAGTTGGTGGAATATGATCTTCTCTATGATATTGAAGACTATCTTGGTGAAATGGAAAATTTATTTTCAAAATTAAAAATAAATAAAAAATCTAAAATTATTGATACTTGTGTGGGTCCAGGATTTTTCATTAAAGAACTTTTGAATAAAGATTATGATGTTTCTACGATGGACGAAAGCAAAGATAACGTTAAGCCATTTTTAGATGATATTAAAGAATTGGGAATTAATCATAAGACTACAATATGTCCTTGGCTAGATATGAAGAAGCATTATAAATCAAATAGTTTCGATTTTATGCTTAATCGGGGCAACTCGTTTATTTTTGCGAATGGTGGATTATTGGAAAAAATTCCTGTAGATAAAAAGAAAACTTTGCAAGCAATGAAAAAGACACTTAAAATATATTACGATCTCTTGAAGAAGGGTGGTTATTTGTATATTGATAAATATAGAGATTCTGAGGTTCCGTCCGAAAAAGTTGTTGCTAAATTGAAAATTAAAGAAACAAAAGAAGAAAAGAATGTTGTATTTAATGTTGAACGTAATCCTTCAGAAAATTATCGTTATGCTTCTATAATCTTAAGGGATAAGCAGGGCGACGATTCCACTGTATTTAACAAGGTATACGATTTAACAGAGGATGAAATGGAATCTCTTCTAAAAGAAGTAGGATTTAAGGTAGAGAAGATTAATTTAAAATCTGAAAAACATTTTGTTGTTTGGCTGGCTCGGAAATAAGATGAAGACTTTTATTTATGACAAAAAACCAAATATCTCTGAACTCTGGGATGATTGCATATATGAATTAATTTATGATTCAAAAAAATATGTAGCCGAAGTTGAGCATCTGTTCAAGGACTTTGGAGTAAATAAAAAGTCTAAGATTATTGACGTTAGTGTTGGATCTGGATTTCCAGCGTTAGAATTAACTAAGAAGGGATATTCTATCGACTGTATGGATATTTCTGAGGATGCTATAAAAGTTTTTAATAAAAAGGCAAATGAGTTCGATGTTAATTTAGAATGTAAAAAACTTTCGTGATTAGAGATGCCAAAATATTATAAAAAAGATAACTATGATTTTCTTTTTTGTCGAGGTAATTCATTCATCTATGCCTCTGGGGGATGGGATTCAGAGGTGAAATTAGATAGAAAAATTGCATTAAAAAATTATGAAAAAACATTAAAAACATTTTATGATTCTATGAAGTCTGGTGGGTGGATTTATATTGATAAATTTAAAGATAATGAAAAAGATTGTAAGAAATTAGTTGGGCAGGTGAAAATTAAAAATAAAATATACGATTGGTATCTTTATAGGAATACAATTAAAAAAATTAAAAAAAGAGAAGCTAAGATGTTATTGATAGATAAATCTGGGAAAGAGATACCCCTTGTTGAATTTACTACTTATTTATTGACACTTAAAGAATTGATTCAATTAATGGGGAAGGTTGGGTTTAAAGATATCAAAAAGGTAAACTTTAAATCTGAAGTAGAATTTGATATTTTGATAGCTAATAAGTAGCAATGGGAAGGTAGCTTAAATGGGAGAGTGGCTTACTGATGTGAGACGGCGGGGGGTTCGAATTCTCCTCTTCCCATAAATTTTTTATTGTGTTAATTAGATTTAAATAATTCATTTGTTAACAATGGAGATGGTGATTAAAAGAAAGAAAAGATTTTTCGCAAAAGATGAATTGAAATTATTATGGCCGTTTTATTTTAGTAAATTCGTATTTACAATTTTTTATGTTATGATCCCGTTTGAGGTCTTATATTTCTTAGGAATTGGGTTTAATCTTTTTCAGGTGGGATTGATTACTTCGGCCGCACTCTTATCTACATTTATCTTTGAAATTCCGACTGGGGCGGTTGCAGATTTATATGGGCGGAAAGTCTCTTCCATAGTTGGATATTTTCTTGCAGCGTTAGTTATGATATCAATATTCTTCACCAAGAACTTATATTTAATAATTGGGATTTATTTTTTCTTAGGATTTGCTAGGACGTTTATTTCCGGGGCACAGGAGGCATGAAATTCAATAGAACCTTCTTGCTCAACAAAATTATCTAAAAAAACCGTTTTATTTAATAGGTAAGCCATCTCTAAAAAAAGAAAAAAGTAAATTTAATTTAAAAAGATTATTATTCTATAACGTGCATATTTATCGGAATGTATTCTTCTCTATCTGGCCCATTTGTAACCATAATCACTGGAACATTCAACAAAACCTCAATTCTTTTAATATAATCCTTGGCATTCTCAGGAAGATCATCAAATGATTTACAATCCTTAGTATTTTCTCTCCAACCTGGCATTGTTTCATATATTGGTTTACATCTTCTTTGCATTGCAGCATCTGCTGGATAATCATCTAACAATTCTCCATCCAAATCATAATGTGTACAAATCTTTATACTTCCCAGCCCATCTAAAACATCTAATTTAGTTAAAGCAACTCCAGATAAACTATTAACTCTAACAGCATGCCTATTTAGCACAGCATCATACCACCCACACCTTCTAGGTCTGCCAGTTGTTGCACCATATTCATTTCCTTTTTCTTGAATTTTCTTCATTACTTCTTCATCCATTTGAGTTGTCAATGGACTAGCACTATCCCTATCAACCCTTGTAATATAAACTTTTGAAACCCCAAATACTTTATCAATTCTAGTTGGACCAACGCCAGATCCAGTACATGCTCCACCAGCAGTACAATTACTACTTGTCACAAAAGGATAATGCCCATGATCAATATCTAATCCTGCAGCTTGAGCACCCTCAAAAAGTATATTTTTTCCAGAATCAATAGCTTCATTCAAAACTTTTGAAACATTAACAATTTGGTTTTTCAAATGAGAATATTTCAATAAAAATTCTTTAAATCTTATTAATTTCTCTCTAGTTTTAGTATCAAACTCATGCAAATCATTTTGTACATTAATTATATCCCTAACTCTTAATCCAGTTTTAGCATATTTACTTGTATAAGCGGGAGCAATTCCTTTTCCAGTACTTCCAATTTTGTCATGAACAGAATCTTCAACATCTGCAGGCAAAATTAAATGAGCATTCTCACTAATCAAAAATCTCCCTTTCAAACTAACTCCTTTTGTCTCTAACATATCAACTTCTTTTTGTAATTCTTCTAAATCTAAAACAACACCATTTCCCATAACACAAATATTATCATGAAATGCTCCAGAAGGTATAAAATGTAAAACTGTAGGTACGCCATTTACTACAACGGTATGTCCAGCATTATTTCCACCTTGAAACCTGACAACATAATCTGCATCGGCAGCTAAAAAATCAACTAATTTACCTTTTCCCTCATCACCATACTGCATTCCTACAACAACATTAACTTTACCCATATATCATCACTCTCCCCCAAGCATTAGGAGTAAAAAACAACCAATATTTCTTTAAAAATACTTATATACACTACAATAGTAATTCTTATTAAACAAATTTCTTTCCCAAAATTATGAAAAATTATGATGTAGTTATAGTCGGAGCAGGGCCATCAGGGTTATTTGCTGCAGAGAAACTTTCTCATGAAGATTATAATGTTTTAGTTATAGATAAAAAAAGAATTCCCGGAGGAGCAGGAACTTTAACTGATGCAAAGGCAATATTCCATCCCAAAGTAGGAAGAGAATTAGATGAATTAAGAATAACAGAAGAAAGATCAAAAGAGTTAGATATTTTCATAGAAGATTATTTTTTATCATTAGGAGTAGATCCCACAAAATTATCTGATGCAGATACGCCGGCAGGGAGAGATTTAGCAAAAAAAGCAGCTAAACATAATTTAGAATTCATATTATCAAGAACAAGACATATTGGAACAGATAAAGCTCCAGAAATTATGAGAAGATTTAAATCAAGGTTAGAAGATAATGGAGTTGATTTTTTAATGGAAACGGGAGTTTCAGAAATACAACATAATAAAAATTTTACAATAAAATTAGAAAACGGAACAGAAATTAATTCAGAATATTTAATGGTTGGGCCAGGAAGAGGGCATTCTGGATGGTTTAGAGAACAAGCAGATAAATTAGGAATAGATTACGCACATGGCCCAGTACAAATGGGGGCAAGAATTGAAATTCCAAAAAATATCATGGACCCTATAACGGACATTTCTTATGATGCAAAATTCTATTTTAAAAGTATAA